>Ga0208260_1000219_pt1 | contig 22941 bp, 22 predicted proteins | sample CryBogCBH18Aug09_FD_184619 | JGI IMG/M metagenome (GOLD analysis project Ga0208260, IMG submission 184619) | Freshwater microbial communities from Crystal Bog, Wisconsin, USA - CBH18Aug09 (SPAdes) | ecosystem: Environmental > Aquatic > Freshwater > Lake | place: Crystal Bog, Wisconsin, USA...
CAATAAACCAATTATAATATCACAACCAATTCCTGTAGAAAGTAAAGTATTATTATACGGCTTTGAAGGAAGAGGGTCTGGGTATTGCGGTGCTGTATTTGTTGTTGTAAAAACTTGTAGTGTTGAATTCATATTATTAAAATGGTACGAATGTAGATACACTTGGGCTACCATGGACAGTTATTGTTTTACTACCACTGCCATCTGTGGTTAGACTTGGATACCTACAAGCAAGTAGTGTGGTTCCGCTTATATTTGTAAGCACGCTTGTTGGAGGTGTAAAGTTGCTTGTGTACAAAGCGTTAGTGTTACATCTTAAGTTTGACGCATAACCGTTAAGAGATACTGATGTATTATTGTTTTGGAAACTACAATATGTAAAATGTTGACCTGAAGTACGTAACGAATTACCACCACCTTGAGAGCTGCCATCATCTGTGCACTGTGTACCGTTAATATACATATATACGGTACCAGATTGAGCTACCCAGGCTAAATGTACCCATTGATTGAGAGGTATAGTTTCATTAGACTGCCATCTATTATTGCTTCCGTTAAACGAAAACATAAACATTTGTCCTTGAGGCCCTACCGCTAGGGTCCAAGCAGAACCACCGCCTGACGGATTAACATCTCCAACTATCGGGTAATAATCTGAATTATTAAAACTTGTTAAATAAACAAAACACTCTACAGTAAATGTTGATCCGTTAGTATAAGAAATAGGAGAGGAATTATAAGATAAATAAGCACCACCACTAGGGGCATAAAAAGAATAGTCAGCTGTTTTACCGTATCCGTTACTCATTGATATTTGTCCAGAAGATACACCAAATAAAGAACGCACCGCTGAATCGTTTAAACTAATTTGCGCAGTAGAACTATAGTTAAGTTCTGTATCTACATTACTAAAACTAATTGCGCCTGATGATGGTAAAGTCATATTAGAATGTAATTGAGCCAGAACCTGTAAAAATATAAACGTAATTGGCACCATTTGTTGTAGATACAGGAGACCCTGTAGTAGATGCAGCTGATCTTGATGCAGATATAATAACACATCCAGAACCACCACTGCCACCTGTACGACTCCAAGTACCACCTTGATTACCACCGCCACCACCGCCTGAATTTGCAGAACCAGAAGCACCACCATTATATTGACCAGCACCACCACCACCGGCTCCACCATATCCAAAGTGACTTATATTGTAACCACCACCACCTCCACCACCACCGAAAAAAACGTATTTAATAGCTGCACCAACTACTTGTCCCACACTATATGTAGTAGCTTGTGAGGTTGTAATCAGTGTAGTAATGATTCCATCTCCACCGTTACCAGCATTACCACTACTTGCATCACCACCCGCACTACCTGCTCCACCACCACCACCACCGCAGCAGCCATCATAACCGGAACCATAACCATGACCACCGTTACCGCCTTGTGATCCTGTTCCCCCCGAAGTACCCGCTCCGTTGTAACCTGGATATGTACCATCTTCTGTACCACCACCACCGCAACCACCGCTACCACCCACGTTACCGTCACAAGCAGCATAACCACCACCATAAGCATATATTGTAGAAAGCCCGGAACCTGATATATAAGAATCACTGCCGTTACTTGCCAGATTGCCAGGACCGTTAACACCTGCTGAACCACCACCAATAACCACTGTATACGCCGTGCCAGGGTTAAGAGTTGCTGTACCGGTTAATGCACCACCTGCTCCACCACCACCACTAACGTCACCGCTAGAACCAGCACCACCCGCTATAACAAGATAACTTGCAATAACCGTATTAGATTTACCGTGACCGGTATTCATATCAATAGCGCCAGAAGATATACCAAACAAAAGACGTACTGCTGTATCATTTAAGCTTACCGTCGCGGTACTACTATAACCTAGTTCAGTATCTACATTACTAAAACTAATTGCGCCTGATGATGGCAGGGTCATATTACTTTAAAGATTTTATTTCTTCTCTTAATTCTTTAATTGCCTGTACTATTAATGGCACTAAGCGTTCGTAATGTACTGTTAAATATTTTTCGTCAATAGGAGCAGGAGCAACTACTTCTGGTAATACTTTTTGAACAGATTGCGCAGAAATACCAACTTCTCTTACTGGTTTATAACCAAGAGCTTGAGCTGTTTCGTTGGCTTCATAGAAAAAGCCTTCTAAAGAGCAAAGCTTATCTAGAGCATTTTCAATTGTACCAAGCTTGGTCTTTAAACGGTCATCGGAATAGTAAGCTGTAATATTGCCTGTAGCTCTAATTTCACCAGCGCTACCAGAACCAGCTGTATTAACACCTAAGGAATTAAATTGTACGTTACTTGAAGTATTTAAAGTTTGATTAGCACCTGGACCACTATAGCCTGAATACCCGGATGTACCAGTTGGACCAGTACTACCATTAGAACCGTTAGTACCACTGTAGCCCGATTTTCCAGAAAAGCCGCTTATACCTGAATAACCAGATGTACCAGTTGGACCAGTACTACCATTAGAACCGTTAGTACCGCTATAACCTGAAATACCACTCCAACCTGAAATACCTGACCAACCAGAGAAACCAGAAATACCAGACCAACCAGATGTACCAGAATAGCCGCTAAAGCCTGAGAAGCCTGATGTGCCAGAGAAACCAGAAATACCAGACCATCCTGATATACCACTATAACCAGAAAAACCGCTTATACCAGACCAACCGGAATAGCCGCTATAGCCTGAAATACCAGACCAGCCACTGTAACCGGAATAACCTGACCAACCAGAAATACCGGAATAGCCACTGTAACCAGAAATGCCGGAATAGCCGCTATACCCTGAAATACCACTGAAGCCGGAATAACCAGAAGTACCGATACCACTATAACCGGAATAACCTGATATACCAGAATAACCAGAATAGCTAATCGATCCGTATATGTTACCAGTAGCTGAAATATTACCAACAACAGTTAAAGTTGTATTTGGATATATAGTACCAATACCAACATTACCGGAAGACGCAAAAGTTACAAGAGCTGTATTTACTGGTCCACCATTATAAAAAGAAATATTGTCTGCAGGTCCAACACTTATACGTCCATTACCTGTAGCATAGTCTAAGACAATACCATCACTATAAGCCCCACTAAAAGAGCCTACTGTATAGAATCCGTTACTACCAGTATATGTACCAGTAGAGGATAAAGTACCTATTATTACAGTGTTACCACTTAATACCGTTGTGCCGGTTGATGTAAAGTTTGTAGCAGATACTAGATACTCATTTAATACGTAGAGATTAACAGCACTGATAGAGTTAGCTGACAAAGAGCCAACTGTTATATAACTACCGTTATCGTAAAGTAAACCATTACCAATAGAATTACTAGAGGTCCATTTTGCATAATAACCACTTGTACCATTATTGGTTGAACCAATTTGTACTGCTGGGTACTCAACAACTAAGCCTGCAGTTGAGCCAATTGCAATAAGCATTGGTTTAATAAATGAACCGCTTGCTGTTGGAGCTGTAGTGGTTAATAGACCTGGAGTTGTATCAGAAAGATAATAACCTAACCCGTCTGTTAAACCAGTAAGACCCGAAATATATCCATTATATATTACAGTAAAACTGGAACCTGTAGCAGATTGTATAACACCAATTGCGTCCACTGTAGTAGTAGAATTAGCTAAAGCTAAAGCATAACCACCACTTGTTGTTTTGTAAATTGCTTGACCAGCTGAAAATGTGTTGCTATATGTTACAGTGTTAAAGAGCGGAGCTGCGCTACCTGAGTAACCAGAGTAACCAGAAGCACCATTTGTACCAGTAGTTCCGTTTTGTCCAGAATAACCAGATACGCCAGAAAAACCAGATATACCACTGTAGCCAGAATAACCACTTACACCACTAAAACCGCTTATGCCGGAGTAACCTGAAATACCAGACCAGCCACTATAACCAGAAGTACCGGAGAAACCAGAATAGCTGCTATAGCCACTATAACCACTCCATCCTGAAGGACCAGAAAACCCTGACGTACCACTAAAGCCTGATATACCGGACCAGCCACTATAACCAGAAGTACCGCTAAAGCCAGATGTGCCACTGAAGCCAGAAACACCAGACCAACCAGACCAACCAGAAATGCCTGAATAACCAGATGTACCTGAGTACCCGCTCCATCCTGAAATACCAGAGAAGCCTGATTGACCATTTACGCCGCTATAACCTGAAATACCAGAATAGCCACTATAACCAGAAGCACCATCAATACCTACACCTGAGTAACCAGATGTACCAGAATAGCCACTAAAGCCTGATGTACCTGAATAGCCGCTGTAACCAGAAATGCCTGAAAAACCACTATAGCCTGAAACACCAGAATAACCTGACCAGCCACTTACACCACTGTAACCGGAGTAGCCAGAATTGCCGCTAAAACCAGATGTACCAGAAAAACCAGATGTGCCGGAAAAACCAGAATAGCCTGATGTACCGCTAAAGCCACTTGTGCCAGAAAAACCAGAGGTACCAGAATAACCACTAATACCGGAATAGCTACTATAACCTGAAATACCGGAATAGCCGCTTGTACCACTATAACCTGAAAAGCCTGAAGTACCACTAAAGCCAGAAATACCAGAATATCCGCTATAACCTGATGCACCAGAATAACCACTATACCCTGATACACCGCTACCGGAATAACCGGAGTAACCAGAAAAACCTACAGAATTATATGTGTACGCAAAAGGTATGGGCATGGTCCAATATATTTATATAAAGAACCAGGTATTTACAAACATCTTACCATATAAAATATATCCTATTTAAATCCGAATAGAATAGATAATTACCAATTTCTTTGTGTGGTGCCTACTACTTGGAAGAACATTGGAGTAGAAGAGTTTGCTGTCCATGTTGGATTTACTGCATAGTTACCACCTGATAATGTACCAGTAATATTATTAGAATATGCGTAATTAAATGAAGCTATTGCATTAGTTGCTGCCATATTTTGATCCCCTATTAGAGCAACGTAACCTACTGCAGAAAGACTATTTGTAGGTGCTTTTCTTACAAAATACGTATTTGTAGAAGTTACATGAGCACTACTTGCAATTTCTGTATACGTACCTTCAAACGTATAAGATAGTAACGGTACTGCGTTTGCAGCAGTAGAATATGCTCTAGAAACAAACCCGATAATATATGTGTTAGCAGGTATTTGAGCATTTGCTGATAAAACCGTTGTTGCATAATTACCACCCCAAGCAGCTGATGTACCTAAACCTATAGAGCTTGTTGGCATTACATAAGTACTTGCACCGGGTATTGTGCTCACAGCTTTACCATATTCTCCTGCCGTTACATTTACCCAATTACCTACAGCTGCTGCATTATAGGCTGAAATACTAGCAGTAGAAGACAATACATTAAATATAGCATCAATAACAGTTGTATTGATTTCGTTAAACCCTGTGTTTACACTATATATGCTACTTAAATACATATTACCAATTTCTTTGAGTTGTACCAAGTACTTGGAAGAATGGTAAGTTTGAATTGTAGCTAGTCCAAGGTGAAGTAGCAGAAGCAGCAGTATGATCTGTATTAAAGGTTGTAGTTGCGTACCCACCCATATTTGGCCAAGTTGATATCCCTGTTGTTAAATAACAATAAGATGCAGATGTAGGGTAATTAGCGTAAGCAATATAACCTGGAGCAGATAAAGAAGTGTTTGGAGCTTTTCTTATAAAATAAGTATTAGAAATCGCTGCAGGTGAAGTGTAGCTTGCACTATTAACACTGGTATATGTACCGGATAAATAAGATGTACCCACAAACGGGTACGCTACTATTGGCGTACTTGTTACACCGCTTCTAACAGCAAAACCTGTCAAATAAGTTCCGGTTGGTAATGCAGTGCTAGGATTAGAAGATATAGCTATAGTATATGTAGCATTAAATGATGTACCAGTTTGACTTCCAAGGAATTGTGTATTGGACATACCATATGTAACAGTACCTACTAAAGATTGTACTTTGGCGTACTCTCCACCTGTAACTTGAACCCAACTATTAACTGATGCTGCATTATACGCTGTAATAGAACTGGTTGCAGTTAAGGAAGCAAATATAGTATCTGTTGTATTAGTTGTTTCATATAATACAACATTATTTAAAGTAATGCTCTGTAAGAACATAAACTACCTTATTGATCTATACGGAAACTTCTACAATAGTTAATTGAGTTAGAACCACCAGTATAGGCACCGACTGCGCAATATGTACCGCCAAAGTTAAGGCCTGTTATGTTAAAGCTACCTTGTAAGTTATTGTTTAAGTAAAAATCCATATAACGGTTACTGCCTATTGTTCTAAACTCTAACTTTAATGTATAGAATGTGGATGCACCCACCGTAGATGCACTGGAGTTGTATACTGTTACACCGCCAGAACTACTATTTTGACCTGCTGGGTTAAACGGAATGTTTAGCGTGTTAGTGGTGCCGTTCCAACTTAATTCAAATTGTTCCGCGCTACTATAAAAATGTACCTGTAAGCCCACCGCACTTAAACCAACAAATGTAGAAAGATTAGGGTTACCAAACGGTAAAGCGCTTAATGCACTACCTATTAATACGTATGGACCATCTGCACCGGTGCCACCAAAACTTGTAAAACTGGTTTGTACGGTAAAATCTGTTGTGTAATTTATTTGAGGTATATTCCATACGGCAAACCCACCGTAACTGTTAGTAGCAGGGGTTAACTGTATTCCGTAGTTGCTACTACTGTAGACTGTATTACCGCCTGTAGAGCTAAGAGAACCGCCAGTCGTGTTTGGATTACCGTTTGCTAAGCTACTCCAGTAAAAACCGGTTTTAATAGGTGTACCCGAGTAGCCTGAGGTGCCACTATAACCAGAAATACCGCTATAACCGCTGTAACCAGAAGTGCCACTATAACCAGAGTAGCCCGAATAACCAGACGTACCACTTCCACCACTTGCTGATACCCATTGCACCCCTGTACCAGTGGTAGCTAAAATATAGCCTGAAGTACCTAATGTACCACCTGCATATATACCACCGGTGGCTGAAAGGGTGCCTACTTCTACAACACCACCTGTGCCTGGTATTAAAAATATACTGCCACTAGCTGCTGAAACGCTTACAGATAAAGAATTGAGTGCTGATATAACACCGTAACCTGTTGTGCCCAACGAAAGTGAACCGCTTAAAGTAGCACCAGTAGCAATAGCATTTAAACCACTAAAACCAGATATACCAGAGTAGCCGGAATAGCCTGACGTACCAGAGTACCCGGAGTAGCCTGATATACCAGAGTAACCAGATATACCACTGTATCCTGACGTACCATTAGTACCACTATAACCGGAATAACCAGAAGTTCCACCACCACCGCCACCAGAAACATATATTGTGCCTGTAGCAGATAAGTTACCAAGTATAGTAACTGTAGAACCGTTATCAGTAATTAAACCGTTATTAATTGTGTTAGCACTGATCCATTTTGCATAGTAACCAGAAGTACCGGTGCTTATACCGTTAATAATAACTGGTGGATACTCAACAACAATACCAGCTGTTGTACCAATACCTATTAACATTGGTTTAATTAAAGAACCATTACCGGTTGGTACTGTTGTTGTCAATAAACCAGCGGTTGCATCGGAAAGATAGTATTCTGCTCCATCAGTAATGCCTGTGAGACCTGTAATGTAACCGTTAATTACATATGTAAAGCTTGTTGAATTTGCAGATTGTATAACACCAATTACATCGCTTGAAATAGCATTATCTGCTTTTGCTAAAGCATAACCGCCAGATGTTTTATAAATTGCTTGACCGGGTGTAAAGGAATTTGAATACCCTGTTACTGTTTGTTGTAGTGGAGCAGCTGTACCAGAGTAACCGGAATAGCCTGAAACACCAGAACCGCTATAACCACTAAAGCCGCTATAACCAGATACACCAGAACCACTATAACCAGAATAGCCTGAAGTGCCTTGTGGTCCAGTAATATTGCCAGCATCTACCCAGCTTGAACCTTCCCAGATCCATAAATGACCGGTATCAGTTGTAATATAAGCATCTCCAATACTACCACTGTAAGAGCTTGGCCAACCTGGTAATGCTGAAAATGTACCTACACTACCTAAAATATCTACTGATGTACCGTTTTTACCAGAGTAACCTGATGTACCAACTGCACCAGAATAACCGGAGTAACCTGATGCACCGTCTGTACCGTTATAAGCAGAGAAACCAGATATACCAGAAAAACCTGATTGACCGTTAGTGCCACTATAGCCACTAAAACCAGATACACCAGAGTAACCAGAGAAGCTTGAATAACCGGAATAACCAGAAAAGCCTGAATTACCTGAATAACCAGATGTACCTGAGTAACCGCTATAACCGGAAAGACCAGAATAACCTGAAATACCCCAAGCACCGGAGAAACCAGATATACCGCTAAAGCCTGAAATGCCTGAGTAACCAGAATAACCTGATGTACCACTAAAGCCTGAAATACCACTAAAGCCGCTTATGCCGCTATAACCACTATAACCAGAAATACCGGACCAACCAGAATAGCCAGAAATGCCGCTAAAGCCTGATGTACCGGAGTAACCGCTATAGCCAGAAATGCCGCTAAAGCCTGAAGTACCAGAGTAACCAGAAATGCCGCTAAAGCCACTATAACCTGAAGTACCAGAATAGCCGCTGTAGCCAGAAATGCCGCTAAAGCCAGAAATACCACTAAAGCCGCTTATGCCGCTATAACCACTATAACCAGAAATACCAGAATAGCCGCTGTAGCCAGAAATGCCTGAGTAACCGGAGTAACCTGATGCACCTGTAGGGCCTGTAATGTTACCAACGTCTGTCCATGTTGTACCGCTCCATACCCACAGGTTACCGGTATCAGTTGTAATATAAGCATCCCCAGGACTACCACCATAAGAACTTGGATAGCCAGGTAAATTTGATGCTGTAGAAACACTACCTAAAATAGTTACAGATTTACCGTCTTTACCAGAGTAACCTGATATACCGGAATAACCAGAATAGCCTGATGTACCAGAGTAGCCAGAGTAACCTGACGTGCCGCTAAACCCTGAAGTACCACTAAAGCCTGATTGTCCGTTGGTACCGGAATAACCGCTATAACCAGACGTACCATTAGTACCTGCAGTACCATTTGCACCACTGAAACCTGAAATGCCTGAATAGCCAGAGTAACCAGAAAAGCCTGATACACCGCTAAAGCCAGAAGTACCAGAATAACCGCTTGTGCCGCTAAAGCCGCTAAAGCCAGATGTACCGGAGAAACCAGATATACCGCTGTAACCGGAATAACCACTTATACCGCTAAAGCCAGAAATACCGGACCAGCCACTGTAGCCGGATGTACCGGAAAAGCCTGAAGTACCACTAAAGCCTGAAGTACCAGAATAGCCACTGTAACCTGATATACCGCTATAACCAGAAAAACTACTATAACCGGAATAACCAGATACACCCGTCGGGCCACTATAACCAGAATAGCCGCTATAGCCAGATATACCACTAAAGCCTGAAGCTCCATTTGTACCACTATAACCAGAATAACCTGAAGAACCATTAGTACCGTTTGTACCACTAAAGCCTGAAATGCCTGACCAACCTGAGTAGCCGGAAAAGCCTGATACACCGCTGAAGCCGGAAGTACCGGAATAGCCAGAATAGCCTGACGTACCGCTAAAGCCTGATGTACCAGAATAACCACTTACACCTGTAGCTGCAGTTACTTGTACAGTACCGTCTGGAAATATTAAATCTCCATTACTACTTAATTGCAATGTATAAGACCCGTTTGTTAGAGCTGAAAGAGGGCCTGAACTACTACCACCAGAAAATAAAACTAAGTTGCCATCTGCTGTACCACCACTGTACCAATATATATAAGGAGTACCTGATATAATCAGTTTTACCTCCATACCGTTGTACCTTACACCAGATGTAATGGCTGCATTAGCAGCAGAAATAGCTGCAGCTGATGTAGCACCTGAGTACGGTCCAGACCATGCATCTACTGGTACCGGGTTAACTGGCTGAATGCCGTATGGGAGTTGTAAGCCTGGAGTTAAAGACATTTTAAATATTTATTAAGACCACGTAATCGAGTGAGTGGTTGAAGGTGAATATGGTGTAGCATTTGATAATGTATACACGTTATAAGATGTTGGTACCAAGTTGTAACTATTAACACTCCAAGCAGACAATACATAGTTTGAAGTAATATTAGCATTTAAGTTACCAGTATCAAGTACCTGTGTAATTGTATGTGGGCTTGGGAACGCTACTGTAAACGTATCGTAAGTTGTACCTGTTACTAAGCTAAATGGATTTGCTAAACCACTTGTAAATGATCTGTTAGGTAATGCTCTAATATTAGCTGTATTAACTGGGAACACTGAAGTAGGCCCGTACCATACTAAGTCGTAGAAGTTTACCGTATTTGTACCGCTTGTGTATTGACTTGAAATATAATTTTGATATGAATCGTAAACCAATACTCGGTAACCAATAGATGTTGATGCACTTAATGTTGGGTTGTTATGAGTAAACGATGTTATTGATGAAGTACCAGGGCCTACTGAAATTGCAGAAGTGAGACTTGTCCAAGTACCACCACCATTAACATTATACTGTAAAATGTAAGCGCTTAATGGAACATATGTACTATTATTGTTATTAGTAATTGTACCAGTAATAGTAGAAACTGTATTGCCTACTTCTCTTGAAGCATTAGTTTCAGGTGATGTAGTACCGCTTGCAGCAACAACAGTAAGTGATACTGCTGGGGTAGCATAAGATGTAGGTGTAATTGTTTTAGTTACCGGTGTGGCAACTTGATTGTTAGAATCTACAAATGTATATTCGTACTGGAAGTTTTGCGTGTTATAATTTGTATCTGTTAAAGTATGAGTATAAGTCATGCTTGTTGCAGATATTGCAGGGGTACCGCTTAATAGTACTGCATAATTACCAGAACTGTTTCTTCTATAATATAATGTACCAGATAAAGCTGTTGCACCTAAACTGTTAATTGTGTAACCAAATGTTATAACATTACTAATTGAAGTATCGTTAAATGGTATAGTTGTTGAAGAAGATATACTAGCTGTAGGGGGTATTTCCTGTTGTACAGCAAGTAATATGACTTGTGCAGGTGTTAAACCTGCAGCAGGTATTGTTGAACCGTTTGTATACTGACCAAAATAACCAGCAGAAATATTAACAACAATATTACTTGGAAATACATACTCTGCACCGGAGTAACCAGAATAACCAGAAACGCCAGTACCACTGAAACCAGATGTACCAGAATAACCAGAAGTTCCTACGCCACTGAAACCAGACGTACCGGAGTAACCAGAAGTACCTGCACCACTATAACCAGAATAACCAGATGTACCTATTGAACCACTATAGCCAGAATAACCTGAAACATTGGCACCACTAAAACCAGACGTACCAGAATAACCAGAAGTGCCAGTACCGCTAAAGCCTGATGTACCGGAGTAACCTGATACACCTATTGAACCACTATAACCAGAATAGCCTGAAACACCTATTGAACCACTATAGCCAGAATAACCTGAAACATTGGCACCACTAAAACCAGACGTACCGGAGTAACCAGAAGTGCCAGTACCGCTAAAGCCTGATGTACCGGAGTAACCTGATACACCTATTGAACCACTATAACCAGAATAGCCTGAAACACCTATTGAACCACTATAGCCAGAATAGCCAGATACACCTGCGCCACTAAAACCAGACGTACCGGAGTAACCTGAGGTACCAGTGTCGCCTTTTATTTGACCAACATCTGCCCAAGTACCGCTACCTAATACCCATAAATGACCAGTATCTTCAGCTATAACACCATTACCGTTTACAGCGCTTGGAAACGCTGCATTTAAAGTTGTTTGGGCATTACCCCCAACAGTAGGTACTGTACCAATAATTGTTACAGAAGTACCGGCTGCACCAGAATAACCAGACTTACCAGAGTAACCAGAAACACCTGAACCACTAAAGCCTGATGTACCGCTAAAACCAGAAACGCCGCTATAACCGGAGTAACCGGAAATGCCGCTGTAACCAGAGTAGCCAGATATACCACTGAAGCCTGAAATACCAGAATAACCAGAAGTGCCTGTACCACTAAAACCTGATGTACCAGAGTAACCTGAAGTACCAGCTGGCCCTACAGTACCGCTGTAACCGGAGTAGCCTGAAATACCACTATAGCCAGAGTAACCTGATACACCGCTAAAACCAGACGTACCGGAATAACCAGAAGTGCCTGTACCACTAAAACCCGACGTGCCAGAGTAACCTGAAGTACCAGCTGGCCCTACAGTACCGCTGTAACCGGAGTAGCCTGAAATACCACTATAGCCAGAGTAACCTGATACACCGCTAAAACCAGACGTACCGGAATAGCCCGAAGTACCTGCTCCACTAAAACCCGACGTACCAGAGTAACCTGAGGTACCGGCCGAGCCTGTAGAACCGCTATAACCTGAATAACCAGAAATACCATTTGTACCACTATAACCGGAGTAGCCAGATGCCCCATTTGTACCGGAGTAACCAGATACACCAACACCAGAGTAACCAGAATAACCTGATTGACCAGTCGCGCCAGAATAACCTGAAGTACCGGCTATACCTGCAGTGCCAGAAAAACCTGATTGGCCAGTTGCACCAGAGTAACCAGAAACACCTGAACCACTAAAGCCTGAAGTGCCGCTAAAGCCTGAAATTCCAGACCAGCCGCTAAATCCTGAAGTACCTGAATAACCAGAATAGCTACTATAACCACTCCAACCAGATATACCGCTAAAGCCTGATATACCGGAGTAACCAGAGATACCTATACCAGAAAAACCAGAAATACCTGAACCACTAAAACCTGATGTACCGGAGTAGCCGCTAATACCGGAATAACCAGATGCAGTTGCACCACCTGCTATACCGCTGTAACCAGAAAAGCCGCTGTAACCAGAAGTACCACTATAACCAGAAAGACCAGCAGGCCCTGTAAACCCAGCAGAAGAAAGAGCAGATAAAGATGTACTATATGTCGTCCAAGTACCATCTCCATTTGGTTGATCTAATAATATTAGATCGGTCGGTAATGGTTGAACATAAGGTAGTTCGTGTGGATATACGTAGTTTGTTTCGTCGACGGACATTTAAGTTTAAATATTTACAATTAAAGTACTCATTCTCAGTTGTAATTGCTTGGGCTATCTGCAACCACAAGTGTTGTAGTATTGGCAGCTATACCGCCAACATTTGTTCCGGATAGAGAAGCTCCAACGACTCTTACTAATGTATTAGTATCAACGTAATCCCCATATACACTTGTATTGGCTTGTGCATTTTCTCTATAATCAAATACCTTTTGAGAAGTCTTGTCAACAAATTGGGTATAGTCTTTTGTTTCAATAACTTTAGGTAAGTTGTTAACTTCTCCATCGTATTTGTTATCGTATACTTGATCCATAAGTTTTTCCCGTGGAGCATTAATTTCGTAGCTATAATCATAACGTTTAGCTTTTATTGTCCAGACATAGTGACCTAGCAATTGATTTGAGTCATCGCTACCACTTTGATCTAAACGCTCTGTTATTTCGTAAATTTGTCCGCTTCGGCCATTAGGACGAGTTGTACCATACATTGCTAACTCTATCAGATCCCCAGCTTTAGGCTCGTAATTAGCAGCGGATAAAGCCCCGCTAATTGCGGTAACTGTTGATGTAAAAGTGTTTATAGTAATATATGCTGTTAAATCAGCTTGTCCTTGTAAACCAAACTTGCTTAATATGGCATTATCCCCGCTTATTTGAATTGCCATTACCATCGGGATAGGTGGAGCAAATTGTACTAAAGGCATTTCTCCATAGAAGAAATCGTGAGCGGATAAGTTATAACCATTAATATAATAGTTAACTTGTTGGCCGTACTGACTGATTTGTTCTTGCCACCAACTTTGAAATAAAGCTATTTCGGATGCGTTATCATTAACATTGAGATAATTAATCCCGCTTGTACCGTAAGCACAATTGTAACCACCGCTTAATTGAGGGCCAACGTCGTTAACTCCTGGCGGGGTATAAGTGCCTGTATTAATGCAATACTTTGATATATAAGAGACGTAGGCCATTAAAATTATTTACTAAAGTACATAGATTTAAAGATATATATACTAAATAATATTGTAAATGAAGATTAAATCCTTATCTGATCTCGGTAATATATATGGCGGCATTGCAGCTGAAAACCATGTAATACCAGAGACTGTCAATGAAAGTTCTAACAACGCTGTACAGCAAACAGATACAAGTGTTTATCTTACAGAAACAAAATTTACACCTGAACCTGGTTCTGCTCTTGGCGGCGGGCCTGGTGTTAAAAAGGTAGACGGATCAATGGTAACCCCACCTTGGCCAAAAAGCGGCCCAGAAGGACTTAACCCTAAAAAAGGTAACTTTAAAAAGATAGATAAAGTTGAAGATCCTGGCACCGATGATAAGGTAATGAAAGATGAAGAAGAGTCCAAAGAAGATGAAAAGGGCAACATGTACGAAAAAGATGGAGCTAAAATTACAACTCCTAAAGAAAAAGTACAAGAAACTGTAGCCGAAAACAATAAATATAATTACAAACCAAAGTTTACTATGTCAAAATCAAAATTCGAACAATTATACGAGGAATCGCTAAAGCGTATTCCTTTCAACGAAGCTGACGATATGTCCGGTATGGATGCAGGTGTGCCTCCAGCTGACGACATGGCAGCTGATACAGATATGTCAGGCCCAGAAGGTATGGAAGAGCCTGCAGAAGAGCTTCCAACTCATGAAGAAGCAATTGAAATGCTTGAAAAGATTCTTAAGTTCCTTAAGAAGGACGAAGAATTCGATAAAGAGCACGGAGATCTAGGCGACGAAGATATGGCAATCGCTGGTCATAGTGACGGCGAAGAAGAAGAGGAAGAAGAAGAATCAGGCATCGTTGCTGAAGACGTTGAAGCAGAAGACGAAGGTCACGTTCTTACTAAAGTTAACGGCTCTTTAAAGAAGGGTAATCCTGATGCAGTTAACAAGCCAATGATTCCTTCCACAAAAGGTACAAACAAAGCTACCGGTGGTAAAGCAGTTGACGGAAAAATCCGCAACGAGCCAGAACCAAAAGAAGTAGAAGGTGATGAATCAGCAATGAAGAACCACAATAAGCTTCAAAACACGAAGAAATTTACAACCAACGCAGCTAAAGAGCCAAAAGTTGGTGACTCAATGTTTGACTAAGATTTAGACATAGTACATTTGCAAAGCCGCTAGCAATAGCGGCTTTTTTTTTGTTTAAAGGAATAAGTTACCTTCAAAACCAAAACCGTTTTGACGTTGCTGTGGTGGTTTGCCTGCGCTTGTTCTTACTCCAGGTATATTATTAACACCTACCGGTTTCCAGCCATCATCAATTAAATCTTGTAATTCCCCGCTATTACTAGTTTTATTACTAGCAATAAAAGACGGGTTACGAGATTGTACATCGGTTACTTTATTTTTTACAAAACGGTTATACAGCTCTTGTTGGCTAGGTATATGTACATCTTCTACTTCAAATGGGTCCCAGTTTAGTGGCACCACTTTTAAAGGCTTACCGTTACCATCTTTCTCAACTACTTCATAAAACTGTTCCACCACTTTAGTATCTAGTACAAATAGAGCCCATATTAGAGCTTCTACTCTATCATCTAGATAACGGTCAGATTGTTTTTTCCATACACCATTAGCTTGTCTTACGTATGTTCTAAACTCTTGTATTGTTTCTTTATCATTGAGTTTTAAACACCTTAAATTGCCCATCCAATACCTTAAATTGGACATACCGTTAAACTTACTATTAGTATGAGAGTATATGCCCTGTCTATTATCTTTGTCTATCTTATCTGTAAATGTACCCATGCTTGGGGTGTACTTAACAATGCTTTCATAGTTGTGGGTATGCACTAAAGCATCTACAACTTGAGCACCGCAATTATTACGTTCTACTAATAGTGGTGGACGCCCCCATTCATGGGCTACTTCTACGAGCTTAGCAGCAAAATTAAAGGGATCTAGTTTATTACTAGCATATATAGCAACTTGTTCTATGTTGGTTAAATCCGTTATATCTAGTACTTGTATGGTAGAGTTAGCTCTATTAATACCCTCTCCAACGTCTACCCCTATAGTATAGAAGTGCCGAGAGGTTCTTTCTTTATAAATTTTATAGCAACCATCCTCGCTTACTAGTATTGGGTCTGGAGCGGTTTTTTCAAACTGTTCCATTTGTTCTGCATCTAAAGCATTTTCACCAGCTGATCTAAACTCATTGCCATATTCTTGATTAAAGGCTTCTTGCGAGCCAAGTGCTTTAACAGTCATTTCTTTCCATTTTTCATCTCTACCTGGCACCTCCCACCAGTCTACTCTTTCGTTGTGCCACCCGTTACTATCACTTACAGACTCTGTAAAAATGTTATAAAACAAATTACCTACACCGTTAGGAGTAGATAGCATAAAAATTTTAGACTTTTTGGAAGACGAAATAACCGGAAATACTGATTCCCAAAAGTCGTTCATAAACTCTGGCGGAATAAAGGCCGCCTCGTCAATGAGTAGACAATTAATGGATTCACCTCTGGCAGCATCAGACGTCGTCGTACTAATACCAATTGAACTACCATTACCAAGTAATAAGCCAGTTTTAGCATACTCCACTACGCCTGGTTTCATATAATTTGGCAACATTTCATATGCAAGACGAATACGTTTGAAAATGTTAATTGCAGTTGCTTCTTTATTAGCTATCAACAGTACTCTAAAATCATCATTAAAACATATCATCCACAGAGCAAATATAGTTAATATGGTTGTCTTACCAATCTGTCTAGAAGCTAAAACGACATTAAATCTATTGTCTACCAATGCTTTAAGTATACGTTTCTGATAAGGATAAAGCTTAATTGGTTGCTTGCCTTCATCCAAGTTAACTATATAAAAGAATCTAGAAAAATGTAAAATAGACTTGCGTGCTCGTTCTAGATCCTCCACCATTTCTGGTGTCCATTCAAAGTTGGTTTCCGGAACTGGTAAGTTTTTATTACCAAGATAATACGTTGTATCTTTACTTTTTGCTTTAGCCATTTATAATACTTACTGTATATTTAAAGAATGTAAGGTAAGTATCAACAATGCCTCCTATCAAGTTAACGGATTTAACACCAGGCGAACCTGGCGTGGTGTTTAAGATGCCAGCAGAACATAAAGACGGATTACGTTTAAGAGAACTTGGTATGAATGTTGGATCTAAAGTGGAAGTAATAAGATTGTTTAACGGCACACCGGCTATAAAATTACGCGGCACACGGTATGCTATAGCTCCGGAAATAACTGATTTAGTTATGGTAGAACAAATTAAAACCACAAGTGCAGCAATCAGCTCTATGCAATAATGCAAAAAAGTAGTTGATTAATATAAAAATTAATTTACAATATATCTATCTTAAATGAAAGAAAACGATTATTATACATTAAAGTTACCTAACAATAAGAAATATAAATTCCGCACACGCGAAGCATTCTCTAGTGCAAATGAAGCACTAGCAAAGGGACGCTTTAGCAGTGTTGATCAAATGGTTGATTGCATTAAAAATTGCTCAACCGGTTTTGAATACGCTAATATAGACCTAGAAAATAATAAAGGCTCTAAGAAGAAAAGTAAAGAAAATAACTTTAACCAAATAGATTTTGAGGATTAATTTATGGCTACAAATAAATGGGGTGTGGTAATACCACAAGGTACTATCTCTAAATCAAAAGCAGCAGAGTATCGTTCACGTGGCGGGGTTGCTAAAACAATCCGTGCAACACGTTCAGATAAGGGTAGAAAAAGAAAGTAATATGGCATATAAACCAAAGAATAGTATTCTTATTTCTGGTATGATGGCTCGTTCTATGCGTAAGCTCGGACTACCAAAGTACAGAAAACAAAGATCAGATGCCGGCACCAAACGCGGCAAAAGGAGATAAAACAAATGGCCTATAAAACTAAAAACAGTATTGCTCCAAACAAAATGATGTCCCGTTATGGACGTATGATGGGGCAAAAGTCTAGAGCTCGTCGCTCAGATGCAGGACGAGTACGTACTAGAAAAATTAAGTAACTTAGCGCTTACGCTTTAAGTACTGTACAGCTTCGGCCACGAACGTGTGTTCTTCTGGCCCTTCAGTACTACCATCGCTTTGCATTCCAGGGTTACCTGGCATACCGTCTTCGTCGACTTCAATCTCATCGACTTCAATGCCCATTGGTTCTTCTTTGTTTTCTGGAGAAGACATAGCAGTCTTAACTGCTTCAATGTAATCATTAGCTAGGGTGAGTTTGCTTTGTTGCCAAGGCTCCAAGCACGTATCTTCTGGTAGTTCTTCCAGCATGTGCAGCACTTCTTGAGCATTCTTTAATAGTTCATTAACTTGAGCAACCGCCATGTAGGTACCACCTTCGTGGTGGTTTTCTTCCATGTTACCATCAGCACCATGTTCTGGGGCTAGTGGTTCAACTGATTCAAGTAATGTTACTAATTTGTTAAAGCTATTATCGCGTGGCATATAGATACTTACTCCTTTAAGCTACAATTGCATTACAGTAATCCCAATTAACTACTTTAAAGAAATCCTTAACCCAGCCCTTTTTCTCTGGCCCGTGTTTAAGGTAGTAGGCATGTTCCCACATATCAATACCGAGTACTGGGGTGCCCATATTGTCCATTAAAGGGTTATCTTGGTTAGGAGTAGTTACGATTTCTAGCTTATTACCTTTTGTAACTAACCAACACCATCCGCTACCTAGTATGGTGGTGGCTTGTTCTTCAAACTCGTCTTTAAATTTATCGAAAGAACCAAACTCTTTATTGATTAGCTCTTCTAAATTGCCCATTTTCTTTTTATCTGGGGTGAGCATTTGCCAGAATATTTCATGGTTATAGGCCCCGCCTGCATTGAAACGTATTTTATCGTTCTTACCTTTAATATCTGAAACCAGTTCCTTTAAAGGCGGACGACGCTTACCCATCAAGTCGTTTAACTTCTTTAAATACGTTTTATAGTGCTTGTTATAATGACGGTTCATTGTTTCTTTATCGATGTATGGTTCCAGAGCATTCAAAGCATAGGGTAGCTTGATGGCAGTGTAATCGCCTTTTTTAGCTTCTAAAACAACGGTGTTGTCTAAAATAGCTTCTACTTGATTAAGAAATTTATTTTGCATATTTTGATTTAGTTAAAAGATTACGAAATATATAGACAAATTTTTGCAATAAGGTTTTCTTTGACAATAATTTACCTTTACATTGACAATTATTACACTGACAGCTCATATGTATACTTACCAAATAAACTAGTATATCCATACAAAAAAGTTACCTGAATATTTCATGACCGGGTTCAAAAATGTAGTAAGTATTAGGGTATGCAGTACAAATATGTTCTATTAGTACTTGCAGCAGCTCTAGCGCTCGAAGTAGTAAATGTTGGGTCTGCACAGGCAACCCAACCGGCTCCAGCTCCTGCAACAACAGTAACGGCCGCACCAGCAGCCCCATCGGATGCCCAAACAGATGCTCCGAAAAAGAAAAAGAAACATAAAAAGAAGAAGCCGGAAGACCAGCAAACTCCTCCAGCTGATAACAACCCTCAACCCCCAACCAAATGACAAACAGCATATACTTTAAGGTAGGTGTGGTGGTGCTTGCCCTGGCTCTTGGTTTTGTGGTAGGTACAAAGCACGCTCATCCAGCGCCCTTAGCCCTGCCCCACATTGCACCAGTTGCTACTGCAGTGGCCCATCCCCATCAAGCTCCTATCGTAGCGATATTGGCCAAGCTATCTGTCCAGGACCGGGCAGTAATAGTAAAAGCGCTAACAGCTCGCCGTGCAGCACTCTGGCAACCAACACCGAGGATAGCTTTCCATCCTCTTGCAGCTAAACATGTTAAAGCTGCTCATCATACGACTGCTAAGGCAAAGAAACATAAGAAACATAAAACCAAAGCCAAGTCTAGTTAATAGTCAAAAAGCCCTGCTCTGAAGTGGGGCTTTTTGTTGATTTTTTTAAAAAACCCTATATAAGTATATATACCTAATATGAAGACTAAATTAGTACTAACCTTAATTGCAATTGCTTTAGCATTACCATCTGTTAAAGCCCAAGAAGCCGCAGCTGGGGCTGCTGTCGGTGCCGTTGCCGGTGCCGCCATTGGTGCTAATAATCACAATCCGGTGGCCGGAGCAGTAACCGGTGCATTGGTGGGTGGACTTATTGGCAATGCCATTGAAGCAACCAAACAACCACAACCTCAGGTAATAGTGGTCCAGGCCCCGCCCCCACCACCAGCTCCTGTAGTAGTGCAAGCCCCGACACCACCTCCACCACCAGTCGTTATGGCACCAGTGGTAGTACAATCGCCAGTCAACTACGTTTGGGGCCCGCTCAACCGTCATGGTTATCCAGAGTACGTTTATGTACAGCAGTGGAACGGTCGTGAATGGATAACAACATACTATGCATATAATCAGTTCTTAGGTTGGTATGGTCGTTATTACGGACATCCATTTCGCGAAGGTGAGTACCGCCATCACTGGCACCGTTAATCAAATTTGTTAAAGTTTATTTAACACACAAAGAAAGCCCTCTACCGTTGAAAGTAGAGGGCTTTTTTATAAGTGTATGGATGAGCACACGCACACCTGATAAACACAGAGTTACACTAGAAAGCGATAAACTAGTACTTCCGTTTGTTAATAGCGCAAACACCAAGTACTACTACAGTCAAGCCGAACAAGACGTGTTTGTGTTGTCGTGTTTAAATGGTAAGACCGGTGGTACGTTTTTAGAGCTTGGGTGCGATGACCCTTATAGAATTAGTAACTCCTATCTTTTAGAAAGCGAATTTGGTTGGAAAGGTATATCCGTAGACATTAATGAGGACTGTGAATGGATGTTTAAAGAGTCTACCCGGACATGTACACTAATGATAGAGGATGCCACCACTATAAACTTTGATACAATTACGGCCACTTTGGGTACTAGTCACATTGATTACTTGTCTTTGGACTTAGAGCCGGCGTCCATAACACTTAAGTGCTTACAGAACATCCCACTTGACAAGGTTTCGTTTTCGGTTATAACCTTCGAACATGATCATTATAGATTTGGGGATGACGTTAGAAGTAAATCAAGAGACATACTAACTAAGGCCGGGTACGTGATGTTGTGCGAAAATGTTAACAACTTCGAAGACTGGTACGTTAATCCGGCCTATGTGGATATGGAGTATGTGAGGGTGCTAAAGAAACGTAATCAGGGACAACCGAGCGCAAAAACCATCGTATTTAAATAACCAAAGAAGCGAAGCTTCCAACCCCGCCCGGCTCAAGAAGAAGAAGAAGGCGCTGCAAAAAACGTAGCCTGTACAATGCCGGTTGCTAGCCCATCCACCGCCGTACCCAATAACTGAGTATACACAGCGCTAGGCGCTAAACACCACGTACCGGCAGGAAATGTGATACTCTGTGCACTGGCCGCATCAGCAGCCACCACCACTGCGGCACAAAACGTGTTGTACCCAGTTACCTCAGTCTGTGATATCTTATATAAATTCATGGTTATTCGTTGTTAGATGGATCAAATGGTGCCGGTGCATCCCCACCCATATACCTCTCCATATCTAGTAATCCAAATACGTGCTCCAATTGCTTCTTGTTGGTAGCCGATTGCAATAGCTTGTCCACCATCGCTAAAGTATAAACCTTATCATCCTTACCAATAAACGTTAAATTACCCCTTAAGTGCGCATTCACTACAGACCATATGCCGGATTTAGCTAGGTGCAGCGCTATCGGGTTACTATCATTATCGTCTTCCCCTTCACCGCGCTTCTCGTTCATCACCGGCTTAGTTATACCGTGCATGGCCCCAAGCCCAAGCTTACTGATAATGTTGTGCAACAGTACACCATCATCCATTCCGTGCTCTTCCACAAATGCGAATATATCCAATAAGTACTGCTTCTCCTGGGACGTTAGTTCCCTACTGTCAGCAGCCATTTTGTGCATTCCTCCTCGTGGTGCAACTACACGCTCCTGGTTAACTTGTTCGTAAGCTTCTTGTAATATTTTTGTAGAACGTGCTTGCATGGGTACCCAATACTTATGCAATCATACCCCCATAACAACTACCTCTTTGTGTATTATTATACCCGCCTAGCTACATATACGGGATTACCCAAAACCCCCCATATATGAAAATTGACCAAAAAAATCTGCGCAAAAAAAATTTCAGTTTCGTTAACAATACGGATTTCCGAAGGAAGCGTATTATGGGAATTTACCTGCGGGGATGCGCTAAAAAGTTGGCATGCAGCTTTCTACAGTAGAATTTCATTATAGTATATAATACTAATTTTTGCGCTTAACTACTAAAGTGCAAGCTTATTTTTTTAAAACCTTAATTTTTTTAGTACCTATAAATAAAAAGTTGTATAGAGTAAAAGGATGTAGTTGATTATAAAAACTTATTTAGTAACATCTTTTAAATAATAAAGTAAAGTGACAACTATTATCTATTACTATTTTAATTCGAATAAAGTAAATGTGACTGAGGTAATTTTACTTTATAAATTATTGGAGAGTAAAAAACATATAAAGTTTTTTACTTTACAAAATATTAAAAAGTAATTGTATTTAATGTAATTTTACTTTATAAATTATTAGAGAATGAAAAGAATATAAA
>Ga0208260_1000227_pt1 | contig 22409 bp, 22 predicted proteins | sample CryBogCBH18Aug09_FD_184619 | JGI IMG/M metagenome (GOLD analysis project Ga0208260, IMG submission 184619) | Freshwater microbial communities from Crystal Bog, Wisconsin, USA - CBH18Aug09 (SPAdes) | ecosystem: Environmental > Aquatic > Freshwater > Lake | place: Crystal Bog, Wisconsin, USA...
GCTGATGAAGAAGGTCGACCAACCGAGCGAGAGTGGTGTGTGGCGACTGAGGCCCTGTGAAAGCACGGCCCATGGTGAGTTACCTAGAGTTGATTGAATCAAGAGCGCCTCGCCAAAGCCAAAGATGGTTAAGCCGAATAAGAGAATGAGAACGCGTACGGGAGTTAACGACCAGCGCGAGGGCGCGGTCCAACTTGTGTGCGGGATTGTTCGATGCGGGCGGAGGAGGTTTTTGAGATCCACTATGAGGCTACAAGATCTGAGCACATGGCGCGAAATGCCTTGGTATGCGCTTCGATATCTGATCGAGAAGTATCGGGGGAGACGAGGGCCATGTTGTGGAATGGCGTGATCAAGAATCCATCGTTAAGAAGGCGCAGGTGAACATATTGTTCTAACTCGAAATCGCCAGCATCGGAGGCTTCTCTGCCAGTCCGCGGAGCAGTCGATTGAAAGAGATATTCGCCGCGCGCACCTAGACGTGAGCAATGCCAAGGCAGTTCAAATTCACTTATTGCTGCATCCACGCCGTCGCACCAGAGCTGACCCAACTCGACCATGTGGGCAAAGGCAGAATCTGTCAGCACCTCGGTGAGTGTTGCTCGCATAGCAGCCAGGCTCAGTGCATTGCCGGCCAAGGTGCTACCAATTCCGCCCGTATCAATAAGTTCGCGTTCGACCCTAGCCTTAATACGAGCTGCGACCTTACTGGTCATTCCAAATGTTCCAGTCGGGATACCACCAGCAATCGCTTTTCCGATCGTAAGGAAATCTGGCTTAAGTCCGTGCAGAGCAGTCATGCCACCAGGACCAACTGAGATCGTGTGGGTCTCATCGATAATCCAGAGCGCGCCATATTTCCTTGCGAGCTCGCCCACTGCCTGGAGATAGCCCTCATCCGGAAGGACGATTCCGATATTGGTCATTGCGGGCTCCATCAGGATTGCCGCCACATCGCCATGCGCAAGTGCAGCCTCCATAGTCGCCAGATTATTAAATTCAACTACTCGAGTGGTCTGCGCCAGATCAACCGGAGCGCCGAGATTTCCCTGCCGCTTTACGGTATTTCCCGATTCATCGAGCGTTGCAAAGGTCTCGTCGACCGAACCGTGGTAACACTTGTCAATAACAATTATCTTCGAACGTTCGGTAATCAAACGGGAGTAGCGAATCACATGACGATTTGCGTCGGTTGCGGTCACCGTGAATTGCCAGAGTGGAAGGCCAAAACGTCGAGAGAGTTCAGCTGCGACGATCACTGCATCTTCGGTCGGAAGCATTGCGGTGAGGCCCCGCTTCAGTTGTGCGTTAATTGCTTCTACAGTCGCGTGCGGGGAGTGACCAGTCATCGAACCGGTATCTCCAAGACAGAGGTCGATATATTCCAACCCATCAACATCGGTGAAGTGAGCTCCTTGAGCGCTATCAACAAAGATGGGATGGGCACCGGGCCACTTAGCCATCCAGGACATAGGGACTCCGCCGGGCATAACCTCTTTGGCCTTGGTAAAGAGTGCGCCACTCTTTGGGTGCAAATCTAGGAATCGCTGCTCTTCCAGCGCTATCAACTTCTTGAGGTGGTCCCTATTGATTAATGGCATAGGAGGATTCTAGAGCAACCTCATCTCGCCCCTTCTTGTATTTTAAGATGAACGATGCGGCTAGCCTTACTCCCGTGACAATTGAACTTCTAGCCTGGCTCATGGTTGCTGGTCTAGCCGGACCACTACTTCGCATACGTAAGCGCTGGGGAATCCCGGTAGCTGTCGGTGAGCTACTAGTTGGAACTATTTTCGGTGCGAGTGGATTACGCAAAATTCCTTATGAAGATCCGACCCTAAAATTACTTGCCACTGTCGGCTTTGCACTTCTCATGTTCGCGGTCGGTAGTCATATCAATTACCGCTCGATTACAAAGAGATCCTTTAAAAAGGCATTCTGGATTTTGGGTGCCAATGCACTACTTTCGCTGGTGCTTGGACTTCTGATCGATCACCTTGTGCACTTCTCCAACTGGAAACTTCTCGCGGTAATTTCATTCTCAAGTTCGGCCGCACTTGTAATTCCGATTGTGGAGAGGTTAAAACCCGCGGAATCGGTAAGCATTGTGATTACTCAGGTGACCTTGGCAGATGCGATCGCATTCCTCGCGCTGCCCTTTGTCACGCAACGTACTGGACACCTCCTGGCGATTGAGGGAGCCCTCCTCGTTCTGGCAGCCTCCGCCCTCCTCTTCTTCGTGCTGACATGGGCGAAATCGAAGGGATGGCTATCACGAACGCACGACCTATCGAAAGAGGATCATCTCGGGTTAGAGCTGCGAATTAGTCTTGCCCTGCTGCTCTTGGTAGCGGCGCTGGCCCTGCACTTCCACGCCTCAGTGATGATCGCAGGATTCAGTTTGGGTGTTGCAATCGCCAGCGTCGGAGTGCCGCGCAGACTAGCGCGCCAATTATTTGGGGTGAGTGAGGGTTTCTTTGCCCCGCTCTACTTCGTCTGGTTAGGCGCTTCGATAGATATTCGGCAAACCTTCCACTCCCGCGATGCACTCTGGCTCGCTCTCCTGTTATGTGTCGGAGCGCTTCTTGCACATGCTCCCAGCGCCCTATTTGGCCAACCTAAGAAATATGTTCTGCTTGCTAGTGGACAACTGGGTATACCGGCCGCGGCAGTTACATTGGGGACTGCGAATGGAGTCCTGACTCAAGCACAATCCGGTGCAATCATGATGAGTGCGCTCGTAACAATTATTTTCACAATCTAGAAAAAGATTGCATAGGGGATGCTAATTTTTCCCAATGACTCTGCCTCTTAAGAATCGCAAATTCGACTACCTTTTCATCGTCTTCTTCTCGTGGGCCTTTATTACCTGCATTATCAGCGATGCTATCCCTACACTCGGGGTGGTCGAATCTCCGCATAGCTCGAACCTACTTGCTCGGTTGAACTACTCGTATGCCAGCGTCAATGATCCGCTCTTCTTGCATCCGCCTATCTGGATGCGCTTTGTGACGGGTTTATCGGCATTTGTATACGCCCCGTTTTACCTGGTGCTGGTGTATGCGCTGCTCAAAGGTAAAGAGTGGATTCAACTCTATTCGGTGATCTACGGGACTTTGATCTCTGGAATCACAGGAGTCGTTGTCTTCGGCGTGGAGTTCTTTGGTGAGCCGCAGTGGAGAACACCGCATCCCTTCGTATTTCTTTGCTACAACGCCCCGTATGTAATCATTCCGATCTTGCTCATAGTTCGTATGAGAAAACCACTACCTTTCCAGCGCGCGTTTTAGTTTTACGAGACGATATAAATATCTCCCTGAACTTCTGCGACCTTAAATGTCTGTAATGGAGCATTAGCTGGACCATTGACCACTGCACCGCTCTTGGCATCAAAGACAGAACCATGGCAAGGGCATGCCAACTGCTTGCCGGATTCACCGACAGTGCATCCTTGATGCGTGCAGATGGAGGAGTGAGCGGTCACGACTCCGTTGGATAGGAAGAGTGCAACGCCAACCGTAGCCCCTTGCAGGTTCTTGGCCATGACTACCTTCGAAACGCCCTCTTTCAAATCTGAGATTTTGGCGACGAGGAATCCCGAGACCTTCTCTGGCGAAGAGGTGGGTTCAGGAGAGCTCTTTGCACTTTCAGTTGGCTTGGCACTTTCAGTTGGCTTGGCAGCAGAAGGCGCGGCAGAGGGGGAGTTTGTGGTCGATGGAGTCTGTGAAGGGTGAATGACGATCGGAGGTTTTGCAGGGGAGAGAATCTGCCACGCCAACTTCCCATTGTTCTTCACGCATATGTAGTTCTTGCCTTTAAAAATTATCTTCTGACCTGCTCGCGAGCACACCGCTGTAGGTCCTTGCGCAAAGGCCTTAAACGGAATGAAGGTAAGGAGGGTGCTTGCACCTGCTCCTATGAGGAGGTTGCGACGGGGTACGTTGATCTCAGCCATAGCGTGATTTTATGGGCTCACAGTGAGTGGGGCTATCTGGAATTCACCCTCGAGAGTGTGAATAGATGAAGTATTTATAGCGCATCTTCGCCTAGTAGACTCGCCACTTCGCGATTGCACGAACGCCCCCGTAGCCCAATGGCAGAGGCAGAGGACTTAAAATCCTTCCAGTGTCGGTTCGAGTCCGACCGGGGGCACCAAAGCTATTTAGCCAACTGCGACTATATTAATTAACGCATCACCTGCGGCAAGCCTTGCTAGCTGCTCTTCAACTAAGCGCTTCCCACGAGATTCAAATGCAGTGGAGTCTCCGCCAACGTGTGGAGTGATGACGCAATTCTTTGCACTCCACAGTGGATGTCCAGCAGGAAGCGGCTCTGGATCGGTGACATCAAGTCCAGCAAAAAGTCGTCCGCTATTGAGTTCAGCGATTAAAGCCTCGGTATTGATAATTGGGCCGCGCGCAACATTAACGATGGTTGATCCATCTTTCATTAGCCCAAGTCGCTTTGCATCAAACAAATCTTTAGATTCAGCGTTGAGCGGTAGAGCTAAAATCACGATATCGAGCTCAGGTAAGTACTTATCAATTTCAGAGATTGCCTTTGCGCCATCATTAGCGCTTCGCGAAAAGTAAGTTACATCAACGTCATATGGTGCGAGGTAGCGGCCAATGGTTCGAGCGATAGAACCCGCACCAACTATGCCAATCTTGCTGTCATTAAGAGATGGGTAACGCTTGTGGTTCCATTGACCATTAATCTGATCAGCGCCAAACTGTGCAAAGCCGCGTCGAGCCGCAATCGCTAGTCCAATAGCTAGTTCTGCGGTAGATGCATCATGAACTCCACGGGCATTACAGAGAACCATTCCTGGGCGAAGGAATTCCACTGCATCTTCAAATCCGGCGTTAGGGACTTGTAGGTATTGCAGGCTGGGCATATTTGGCACATGGAGCAGCGCTTTGCGCCCGCCCATGTATTGCGGGACATAGAAGGTGATTGCGGATAAATCTGCTGAATCAAGCGGGGTTGAAGTTGGAGTGAGCTTTGTGAATCCAGCCGGAACTACTAAATCTTCCCACTGGCTCCAGATCACATGGCTCATAGTTCGATTAGAACCTTTCCGGATTCTTGTGAATTCTTTGCCATTTCAAAACCAGCTTTAGCATCGTTGAGGGAGAAGGTATGAGTAATAACCTTTTCAATCGATGGTTGTTCTGCAAGCATCTTTACTGCAGCATCAATCTCGTCGAGGAATCGGAAGGTGCCTTTCAAAGTGATCTCTTTGCTCACTAGCGGTGCGAATTCGATGGGAACTTCACCAGCTTTAAGCATTCCTACTTGTACAACTGTTCCGGCTTTGCGAACTGCTCCAAGTGCTGATGAAACTGCTTTAGCGATGCCCGCGCACTCAAAGACAACGTCGTAATAATCGTTAGGAAGTGCGTCGCCGGCTACGTTAATTGTCTTTGCTGCGCCTAGTTGGCTGGCACGAGAAAGCGGACCTTCAAGTACATCAGATGCATGAACTTCAGCAGCGCCGAGGATATGTGCAGCTGCGATAGTCAGTAGTCCAATAGGACCCGAACCAGAGACCAGCACGCTCTTGCCTTTAATATCTCCAGCAACTTTGATTGCATGAAGTGCAACGCCAAGTGGTTCTGCAAGTGCAGCGCTCTTAAGGCTAAGTGCACCCGGCAATGTGCGCACCATATGACGATCAACTAGAAGGAACTCTGATGCGCCACCTTGAGTATGTGGCATGGTGGATGCACTTCCTAGATAACTTCCATTAGGCCAAAGATGCGGATGGCTTGGATATTTATCTTGCGGAGTACCAAAGCGACCTGGATGAACAGTGACTGGAGTGCCGGCAGCGAAATCGCCTTTAGGATCGCTTTCAACCGTGCCAGAGAGTTCGTGTCCAGGAACAAGCGGTTCACGTACTACAAATGCGCCATTTGCACCTTCAAAGTAATAATGAAGATCAGAGCCGCACACACCAACATAGGCAACCTTGATGAGCACTTGATCTGGAGTGGGAACTGGAGTTGGAACGTCAACAAGTTCCATCGCAAGCTTGCCGGTTATTTGAAGTGATTTCACTTTAGCGTGAGCGCCTTTCGATTTCGCGAATAATTGCACTGTGATCAAGTTCGCCATCGCCATGTTCGACGAGCTCCTTGAAGAGATCCCTGACTAAGTTAGTCACTGGCATATCAACGCCATGTTCGTGGCCGGTTCGGGTGGCGTAATTGAGGTCTTTGAGTTGGAACTTAGAAAATCCGCCCGGAGTGAAGTCACCGGATTCGATTTTTTCGCGTTTGATATTTAAAACTTGGGAATTGGCTAAGCCGCCGGCGAGAATGTCGAAGACTGCTTTGGTATCAAGCCCAGATTTACGTGCCAACGTGATTGCCTCACCAAGTGCGGTGAGATTGATGGCCACGATTGCTTGATTGCAAGCTTTGGTTAACTGACCTGCGCCTACTGGCCCAACTAAGCGGACAGTCTTTCCGAGTGCTGCAAATACTGGAGTTAGTTCATCAAAAGTGGCGGCATCTGTACCGACCATCAACGACAAGGTGGCGTTAATAGCCCCGACATCTCCACCACTCATCGGTGCATCGACCAGGCGAATCTGGTGGGCAGTTAATTCTTTCTCGAGTTCAACAATTGCTTGTGGTGAAACCGTTCCCATAATGACCAAGATTGATTGCGGAGCAAGGGCTGCCTGCAGTCCATTTTTCAATACTTCGCGAACTTCATGAATATCAGGAAGGACGGTGAGAATGATTGGAGCGGAAAAATCTTTAAGTTCAGCGACGGCAGTTGCACCGGCAGCCTTAGCTTTTTCGATTGCAGGTTGGCTCCGATTCCACACTTCGACGTTAAAGCCGGCGTTAACCAGATTCTTGGCCATAGGAAGTCCCATAACGCCAAGGCCAATTACTCCAACTTTCTTAGCCATTCTTAACGCGCTCCAGTTTGGCTTTAAATTGCGGAGTATCTAAGACATCTTTATTAACGACATAAGCCGGAATATTTCCTTGGCTGATTGCAACAATTGAAGTGAAGGCGCTCTTGCCCATTCCAAAACCGAGTTCATCGGTCCAAGCTAAGTTGTGAGGAGTAACGACAACATTCTCCATCGACAGCAATGGATTGTCGGCAGCTGGTGGTTCTTGTTCAAATACATCTAATCCAGCACCCGCGATAGCACCAGAATTAAGGGCGGCAATCAGCGCGCTCTCTTCAACTAGCGGACCACGTGAGATGTTAATTAAGAACGCCGACTTCTTCATTAAGCCAATGTTGGATGAATTGATCAGGTGCTTCGTCTCTTTGGTAAGTGCGGCCATCACAACTATTACATCGCAAGTGGCAAGTAAATCTTCGAGCGAGAGCAGCGTGACATTGTGGGGATCGGCCTCGCTCTGCTTCTTCCATGGGTCATGGGCAAAGCGTTGGGCATCAAATGGAGTGATGAGGCGGAAGAACTCAGTGGCAATATTTCCAAAGCCGACCGTTCCTACTTTTTTGCCATTGAGGCCAAAGCCGAGGCCGTTAGAAAGTCGTTGCCCCCATTGATTGTTCTGCGCTAAATCGATCTTTGCATTTAAGCGATGCATCGTGGAGAGCAGAAGTGTTAGCGCTGCAGTTGCAACTGGCTTCTGCGAACCATCAGGAGTAATTGTTAAAGCCACACCCGCGCGGGTGCACTCTTCTAGGTCGATGTTGTCATACCCAACACCGAAACGAGCGATGATGAGCGGTGACTCCTCCGGAGCACCAAATGAACCCTTAACTACGCCAGGTCCGGCAAATGCAATCGCGTCATACCCTTTTACAGACTCCGGCGTGAAGTTGGAGCCGCAATCGTCGAGCAAATTCCAGGAGAGATCGCCAAGGGTGTGAATTGCAATATCGCCCCAGCTAAAGCCGCCCTTGCCATCGGAAAGGTCGGAGGAGAATCCGACGCGAAAGGACATTAGAAAATCGCAATCGGATTAATTGGTGAGCCAGTTCCGCGTGGAATATTGAGTGGAGTAATTGCAACAGTGAAGGTCCAGCGATTGCGCTTCTTTGCCTCAGCAGCAACTGGTTCTAGCTGCAGATTATCAAGCAATGGAATTCCCATTCCGGGAATCGCAAGTGCGTGTACAGGGGAGTGAATATCAGCTACCGGAGATGGGCGAACATCGCTATCACCATCGGCGCCAATCACGCTGATCTTGCGCTCACGGAAAAGTTCCATTACATCGAAATGGAAACCTGCCGAGAAATCCGATGGATCCCAGACACCAAGTTTTGCGCGGCGAGCGAAGTGCCCACTGCGAAGCAATACGCAGTCACCAGCTTGGAGTTTAAAACCAAACTTCTCTTCCATCGCTAGCACATCTGATTTATGAATTGCAGTTCCAGGTTCAACCCAATCCGCGCCGATCATGGTTGCCGCATCAAGGAGTACGCCACGGGTAACTATCGGACCCAGCTTGTCGACCGAAGCCCAGGCTGACCCGGTGCTGTTGACCATCTCGGAGGATTTTTTGCCACCGAACATTTGATTCTTATAAACAATATGTGGGAGGGCGTCGAAGTGACTGACTGCCTTGCCGTGGAAATTTGTAGCGATGAAATCTTTGTTGCAACCGATATCGCCATCGTCGGCATCATTGAGCTCAGTCATGTAATGCAGTGAAGGATTGTGATTGTCCGGTCCAGAGACGGTGTTCCAGGGCAGCGACATTGACACAACAACGCCATCGCTAATTAATTGAGAAGCAGCAAGGACTACGCCTGGGGTAATGTGGTTAAGCGCGCCGCGTTCGATTTCGGCGGGCGAGTATTGATCCCACGTTTTGAGCGAATTAAAGAGTGAATCAAACTCTGCCGCTGAAATGTGTGGCCCGTTATTAACGTTCTGACCTGCCGACATATCTCTCCTCCCAAAACCTTGCTGAGCATAATCTCCGCTGTTACTCTCCGACAGTAGCAGGATGCTGAATAGAGTCCAGAGTATTGGATTTTGATAGTTAGGGGTAGCGTGAAGAGCGAAGTTGAAGCAATCGAGGAGCGAGAGTCACTCGTCCCAGCTTTAACCCGCGCCGCAGCGATCTTGGATTTACTGGCTGATTACGGCGGCTCTATGCCCTCCAATGAAATTGCCCGCCAACTCGGATTTCCTAAATCTTCAACTGCCAATATTTGTCTTGAACTTAAGGAGCTTGGCTACTTAGTTCGCCGCGATCACGGCTATCGCCTCGGCCGAAAGCTGGTCGAACTCGGCGGAAAGTACTTGGGCAATATCGATGCCCTGCGGGAGTACTACGACCTATGTGCGACTTTGCCTGTGCTCTCACGCGAATCCTCTCGCATAGCAATTCTCGATGGTACCGATGTGCTCTACCTTGGAAAATATGAGGGCCGCCAACAAATTCGATTAACCGCAAATATCGGCGACCGCTTCCCAGCAATTTGTACTGCAACTGGCAAGGCGTTGATGGCGCTACTTCCACCTGGCGAGGCGGAGGAGCGATATCGCGAGAATCCGCAAGCTTTTGTTCCATTAACCGAGAAATCAATTCGCACCGTCGAGCAACTCTCCAAGGATTTGGCCGGAATTCGAGAGCGCGGTTATGCCATTGATAATGAAGAGGCAACAATCGGAGTTATTTGTTTTGCTATTGCAGTCAGCGGATTTCGCGGAGATACCTCCGCTGTTGCAGTCTCAGCAACTGTAATGACCCACCGAGTCACTCCAGAGTTCAAGCAGCTGCTGCTAAACGATCTCTTCGCGCTCGCGAAAGGGCTTTCCAAGCCATTTTCCAGTATGGATTCAAGTAAATAACAATTTGATAACGGGCTCAGTTTTTGTCCACCCTGCTGGACAGTGAATAGCACTTTGGGTGCTTTACTACTAACTTGCAGATAGGAAAGTTAAGGAGGATGCAGTGACCACAGCAACAAAGCAACCACTCATCACTCTTTCGCATCTGAGTAAGCGCTTTGGTGCAACACAAGCGCTCAACGATGTTTCATTCGATATTAATAGCGGAGAAGTACTCGCATTGCTTGGTGCAAATGGCGCTGGCAAATCCACCATCATCAAAATATTGGCGAAGATTTATACAGTTGATCAAGGTCAAATAAAAAGTTTTGATGGACGACCACTCGAAGATGTGAAGTTTGCATTTATCCACCAAGACCTTGGTCTAGTTGATTGGATGACTGTTGCTGAATCAATCGCGCTTGGTTCCACCTATCCCACTAAATTTGGAATGATTGATTGGCGCGGAGTTCGCAATCGCGCACATGAAGCCTTACTTCGCGTTGCTCCACATATAAATCCAAAAGAAACTATCAAGAATCTTTCCCGTGCTGATCGCTCACTTGTTGTGATTGCCCGTGCGCTTTATGGAAAGACTGATGTCTTAGTTCTCGACGAACCAACAGCAAGTTTGCATGCTCACGACTGCGAAAACTTATTCCGCGTACTTCGTAATTTGCGGGACGAAGGTTGTGCAATTATTTATGTATCTCACCGTCTCGATGAGATTTTTAAAGTTGCCGATCGCGTTGTCGTACTTCGCGATGGCAAGATGGTAGAAGATGGTTCAATCAACGAATTCTCGCCAGACTCTTTAGTTCGCGCAATTGTCGGCGGAGAGAACAAGCGCTTTGAACTTGGTGCCTTCTCACATGGCGATGTCGTCCTTGAAGTAGAAGAACTTTCTGGTCCAAATATTTATCCCACTTCTTTCAATGTAAAGAAGGGCGAGGTACTTGGCCTGATTGGACTTAATGGCGCGGGCCAACGCGAAATCGGACGCATCGTCGCTGGCGACCTTGCAAAATTCTCTGGTCGAATAACACTTAACGGTAAAGAACTTCATGGCAACGTGGAACAGACCGTTGATGATGGAATTTCACTAATCACTTCTTCTCGCCTAGAAGAAGGTCTATTTGCCGACATCACTGTTCGCGAGAATATGTTTCCTAACTTGCATGTCCGTGGTTTCGGTAAATTTAGATTTATTCGATTCCGCCGGGAACGCGAGAAGACGTATTACTTCGGTGAAGAATTCAATGTAAAGCCTCGTACTACCGAACTTTCGATCGCCACTCTCTCTGGCGGAAACCAACAAAAAGTTATCCTTGCTCGTTGGTTAAGTATGAATCGTGATCTTATTGTTCTAGAAGAACCAACTGCTGGCGTAGATGTTGGTGCAAAGGCTGAGATTTACCAGCTCATCAAGCGCGCAACAGATTCCGGACTTTCCATCCTGCTCGTCTCTACCGATTTTGAAGAGGTTAGTTTGATGGCTCACCGCGCATTGGTTTTCTCCAGTGGCGAAATTGTGCGCGAGCTACCTCGTTCGGAAATTTCAATCGAAAATCTAGTTACCTACGCATCAAGAGCAAATGTGAGCGCATAAAGAATGGGAAATAAAATGAAGTCAGAGACAAGTATCGCAACCAGACTTGGAACATGGGGTCTACCCATCCTTGCCGTCTTGTTGTTCGTCTTCTTCTCTGTTGTTCTCCCAAATACTTATCCAACATTCTCAAACCTCCAAGGAATTCTCTCTAACCAAGCAATCCCAGCGATTCTTGCGCTCGGAGCGATGATTCCAATCGTCACCGGCAACTTCGATCTCTCCATGGGTTACGGAATTGGACTAGGACACGTTGTAGTTATGTGGTTCTTGGCTAATACCGGCATGAACTGGGTTCTTATCTGTGTACTCGTAACACTTGGCGGTGCGGTTGTTGGTCTCATTAATGGCCTCTTAGTTGAATTCGCTCAAATCGATTCCTTTATTGCAACGCTGGGTACCGGCAGCGTCCTCTACGCATTTAGCGGTTGGATTACCGGAGGCGGTCGTATCGTTCCGCCATTCAAGGGACTTCCAACCAGCTTCACCAATATTTACGACTATCACTTACTTGGTATGCCGATGGCCTTCTATTACGTCATCATCTTGGTCATCATCCTCGGATTAATTCTTGAACTACTTCCAGCTGGTCGCGCGCTTTATGTCATTGGCTCAAATGCTCGCGCCGCAGCTTTGGTGGGAATTCCCAAGCGCCGCTACACAGTCTATTCATTTGTAGCTGCCTCCACCATCACAGGTTTTGCTGGTTGCTTACTTGCAGCGCAGCAACAAATCGGAAATCCAAGCCTAGGGTCGGAGTACCTCCTACCTGCCTTCGTTGGCGCCCTCCTTGGATCCACAACTATTCGATTGGGTCGCGCAAATGCAATGGGAACATTCGTTGCAGTTGCGATTCTCGCAATCGGAGTATCCGGAATCCAGCAACTTGGCGCTTCATTCTGGGTTACGCCTCTATTCAACGGGCTAACTTTGTTAGCTGCAGTTGGTCTCGCTGGTTATTCAACGAGACGCCGTCTAAAAGCGGGTTCACAGGCAACACGTAAGAGCATGGAAAACAAGTAACAACTAATCGATATCAAGGGAGATACGTGAAGAAGATCAACAAAAAAGCTCTTGTTGCTGTAGCGATTTCAGCTATGGTTTCAACAACAGCCTTCACCGTAAGCGCATCTACTGCTAACGCTGCTGGCGTTTGCACAGCTGCACTCGCGAAGGCAGATGCTGCTACAAAGCTTGCAGCTAACTCAGCAGCACCATGGACCGGCCCAAAGACCGGACCTAAGGCTGCAAAGACAAAGACCATTTACTACGTAGCTCAGACCATGACAAATGGTGGAGTTGCAGGAGCCGAAGCTGGTGTAGCTGAAGCTGCTAAGGCAATTGGTTGGACCGTCAAGGTTCTCGATGGTCAAGGTACACAGCAAGGTATGGCACAAGCTATGCAACAAGCTGTTACTTTGAAGGCTGACGGAATCGTTGTTGGTGGATTCGATCCAGCTACAACAAGCGATGCAATCAAGGCTGCTAACGCGGCAATGATCCCAGTCATCGGCTGGCACGCAGAAGCAACCGCTGGACCACAGCCATCTGCTGGTCTATTCACAAACGTCACCACTCTTCGCAAGAGCGTTTCGCAGATCAGCGCAGACTGGGCAATTTCAGATTCACGCGGTAAGGGTGGAGTCGTCGTGTTCTCAGACTTCTCAATTCCTTTCGCAAAGGGTAAGTCAGATGAGATTGTTGCTGAATTGAAGACCTGTTCTTCAATGAACATCCTCAAGTACGACAACATCCCAATCGGAAACAGCACATCAACATTGATGCAATCTGAGACCGCAGCCCTATTGGCTAAGTACGGTTCACAGTGGACACAATCAATCTCCATCAACGGAAGCCTTTACGTAACACCAATTGCTACAGCACTTCGTGCAGCTGGCAAGAAGGGTTCAGACTTCCCACACAACGTTGGAGCTGGCGACGGAGCAACAGATGAGTACTCACGTATTGCATCAGGTAGCTTCCAGTCAGTGACTGTTCCAGAGCCTCTTACCCAAGAGGGATGGCAGATCGTTGATGAGTTCAACCGTGCATTCAATAAGGTTGCTGCAACAGGGTACGTACCAGCTACTCACCTTGTTACAAAGGCCAACATTGGAACTGCAACATCATGGGATCCACAAAATGGATACCGCAATATCTACAAGAAGATCTGGGGCGTTGCCTAATCTCTTGCAGTAATTTGTAGTTGCACGGCCGGGGGAAACCTCGGCCGTGTACCCTTTTTACGTGAAGTTTTGGAGGAAAATATGAAGGCACTCGTAAAGAGCGCAAAGGGTCCCGGCCACGTTGCCTTAGTAACCGACCAAGTGATTCCAGCCGTTAAACCAGGTTGGGTATTAGTTGAAGTAGCAGCATGCGGTATTTGCGGAACCGACCTCCACATCATGGAAGACACTCACAAGAATTGGCCACCAGTAGTACTCGGTCATGAGTACACCGGGCGCATCGTTGAAGTTGGAACAGATTGCGGAAATTGGAAGGTAGGCGACCGAGTCGTCTGCGAACAACACACTCTTGCCTGCGGAACGTGCGATGCCTGCCGCCGCGGTGCGATTCACTTATGTCCCACAAAGCGCAGCCCTGGTTGGGGAATTGATGGCGCTTTCGCTGAATTTGTTTTATTACCCGCCAACTTGCTGCACAAAGTTCCAAATGGCGTGAATTACAAGACCGCGACCATCACTGAACCGACGGCTATCTGCATCACTGGTTTGGATCGCATCAATCTGCAAAGTGGCGAAAAAGTATTAGTTGTTGGACCTGGTCCAATCGGTTTGATTTCTGCGATGCTCGCGCAAGTCTCGGGCGCTAGTCAGGTGACTATTGCAGGTCGGGCATCGAGTGCAAAGCGTCTTGAGCTAGCAAAGCAGCTCGGTATCGAAGTTCATATCATTGAAGACTTTGCGAAAAGCGCAGTTGAGTTAGCCGATAAATTTGATGTAGCGATTGACTCCACAGGTGCCGGAGATGCGTTATCTCTTTGCTGCAGCGCAACTCGTCGTTTAGGTCGCGTCCTAGAACTTGGACTTGCCAGTGCTCCTACCGTTAACTTTGCCATCAATGCCGCAACAACCAAGTCACTAACAATTGCTACTTCGCTCTCATCTGAATATTCCAGTTGGGATCGCGCCTTAGCTCTGATGGCATCTGGAAAATATGATCCAAGCGTCCTGGCCCAGTTTTATTCACTAGATGATTGGGAGAAGGCCTTCCACGATGTCGAAGCCCGTGCGGTTGTTAAGGGTGTAATTACTCCGAAAGATTTCTCGGTACTCGACCAAGATTCATGAGAGATTTAAAGGTAGTACTTGTTGGTCCTATGGGGGCTGGAAAGTCGACCCTGGGAAAGTTAATCGCAGATGATTTTAGCTGGCCATATATCGATAATGACGATGAGCTACGTACGCTCAATTCACTGGAGTTCGCAGATATCGAGCAGCTTCCAGTCGCAGAGCTCCATCAATTAGAACAAGATTACTTGCGCAATGTCTGCCAGCGCCCCGCCCCATTTATCGCTGGTGCTGCTGCATCAGTCGTGGATTACCCACTCGGTCGTGAACTTCTTAAAAGTGTCACCACAATTTACCTTCGAATTCCGCTTGCGAAAGTGATTGAGCGAGCCGGAACTTCTGGCGTTGGTCGTCAGGCTTTAAAAGAGAATGGTGAATCTGTTCTGACCGAACGTTATAACCGGCGCGACCCACTCTATTCAGAGGTTGCTACTCATGTGATTGAACTCGGCGATAGTGCCGATGCCGATGCCCAAACGCTCAAGCAATATCTAATGACTCTTTAACAGCTCATCTATGATGGCAAAATGAGAAAAGCTCAAGGGTTAGTTTCGAAGTTTTTAGGCTATGCGCAAGCAACCCACTTCGGCCCAACTGTTCTAGTCGTCACGATCTCCTTCCTCTTATCGCGTAGAGAATTTTCGACCGTAGATTCACTTCGAATATCCGCAGCAATCTTCGCCGGTCAATGTGTAGTCGGTTGGAGTAATGATTTAGTGGATTGCGAATTAGATAGCGCCGCGCAGCGAATGAACAAGCCTTTGGTCGCCGGGAAGATAAGTTCGAGCGAGCTTGTAAGGGCAATATATTTATTTCTGGCGCTAGCGCTAGCGCTCTCATTCTTTGGCCCAATGGGAGCAAAAGGAACAGCTATTCATGCGCTCGGTTTACTGAGTGCTATTGCGTACAACTTTAGGCTCAAGAAAACCCTGGTATCGATTCTGCCTTACATAGTTTCATTTGGATTAATGCCGGTCGCGATTTATGTGAGCGCGGGGAAGTGGCCGACACTGTGGCTGGAATTACTCTTTATTGCTTTTGCCTCCGCCTTTCACTTTCTCAACGTACTAAAGGATTTAGAGCTAGATCTTTCGCAGGGAGTTTTCGGGTTGCCACAACGACTTGGCAAAATGCGTTCGATAATCGCCGCAATTCTGCTGGCATCGTTAGGTCTTAAAATCCTCCAAGTGTGGGTTCGACCCCCACTCGGGGCACACACAATAAATTACTTTTGTGGGCGTGCAATTTTCTCGTGAGCACCTTTGGCTTCTGAGAAAGCTAAAGGACTTGCAGGAACACCTGCCTCTTGCAGAGCCTGCCGATACGCATCGATCGCATCCTCAAGATAAAGAAGTCCAGCGTAGATGTCTCCCAGTTCGCGCCAGGCGAGCGCGTTTTGCCTAGATGGTGCCATCCCCAGCAAGCTGCCCTTGGCCGCGAGCAAGTTCATCTCTGACTCTGCTTTGCGTCCCAAACTAATTTCAGCCCGCGCCGCCAAGAGATACGCATCGGCCCGCTGCAATAGATCATTCTTGGGATCTGTATTGGCGATCGCCGCCTTGATGGTCTCAAGAGATTTCTCATAGTCGCCGCTAAGCCACTCAACTCGAGCCAACTCCGTTTGATAGTAAGTAAGGTCAACTGGAGAACCATGTTCCTTGAGCAGGACACCTGCCCGAACTAATTGCTCTTGAGCGCCTTCGATATCAGGCGGTGTTTGGCGAGTGAGTAGCCAGGCAATCGCAACTCGCAGACTGCCCTCTTCTCGAGAATCTTCAGATTCAGAGAATAGGCCGGCTGCTCTTTGGGCTAAAAGTAGAGCTTGAGAGGCATCATGGGTTGCGTCGGCCGCAAGGCTTGCATTCCAATAGATTGATGCTCTTGCGATGGGGTCCGTTTGATCATCGAAGATGGCCATCGCTGCCTTCGAAATATCATAGGCACGAATGTAATCTCCGCGTAGAAAGTAGATGCCGATCTTGCTCGAGAGAAGGCGTGCATAGGTCGCACTTTTCTGGAGAGCGGCGGGGACTGCCTTTTCTGCCTGCTCCAAGAGTTCGAGGGCCGTCACAAAATCGCCGGATTCTCTGGCATAACTCGCGAGAGTGATAGTCATTTCGATAACTTGAAGTGGAAGTCCAGCGCTTTGGGCTAAAACGATGGCGCTCTTTAGCTCGTCCGCCGCCCCCTTGAGATCACCAGATTTTTCCAGCGTTTGTGAGAACAGTGATCGAGCTTGGATCTCGAATTCAGTATCAGGAGGTAGCCAAGGCTGTTTTAGTACCTTTTCAAGGAGGGTCTTTGCGAAAGCAAAATCGCCATTCTTGAAGGAGATCTCGGCGAATAGATAATCCTTCCGACGACTTTGGATTGATTCTGATTCGGGTCCATATCGAAGAAACTCGACCGGAACTCCTAATCGACTTGCCAGTTTGGTCACGATTTCATCTGAAGGCTGACGCTTATTGGATTCGATGAGCGAGATATGGCTCACGCTAGTGATGTCCTGAGCCAGCTCTGGCTGGGTCAGATCGGCATTGATCCTTAGTTGGCGAAGACGTTCCCCAAAAGTGAGTTTCTCCATCTATTGACAGTATCACATGACACTGCTTTACTGGTTATGTAAAGAAAATTGACAAGTTAGTTCTTTTCAGTTCAACCTTTACAGGCTCGGATTCTGTCGGGGGTCAGCCCGATATGAACCACTTTTAGAGAGGATCGAAGAGATGGTCGTAAAAGTCGTTGCAGCAGTGATCGCGTTGGGCGTGGGCATGGTTCTAACTACAACTCCAAGCTACGCAGGCACGCAAAGTCAGACTCCAGTTTCGGCAACCAAGGGCAAGATCATCATCATGGCCGGCCCTCCGGTCTGCTGCGGACGTATCCTCAACTGATTTTGAGATTTAACTCAATTTTGGTGGCGTGATGAGTAAATATGGCGACCCTCATCGCAGCCCTGAGTCAAGGCGCCATTCTTGGCACGGACCACGTGACCCCTTTGATGTAACTCCCGTGGAAATCATTGTCACGGGAGTGGTCATGGTTATCCTCGTGGTGGTGCTTTTTGGGGCGATCTCGCAAGCCCGAGCCTCAGCAGCACGGAATAATCCAACGGAGGTAGCTGCGGCCGATCTCAAATTCGCAGCTCAGCAGGTTCAACTCCAAAAGTTCCTACCATGCAGCCCGACGAACCCCGAGCCTTACAGCCTCTCTTCATCCGCAATCACTCCTACGGCAAGTTCAGATAATTTAGCGATCGCTACGAACTCTCTTCCCATCGCACAGGCTCCCTCAGCTGGGATCTATCATCCATATTCTGCTCAACTGCGTGCCATAAACGGAGTGTCGAATTTCGCCTGGAGCGTCTCCCCACATCTTCCTCCAGGACTTTCACTCTCACCCGATGGGTTGATATCCGGGGTGCCTCAAGCAGAGGGCTCGGAGAAATACACATTTACTCTTGTCAGCAATGGAGACAGTGACTCAAAGGCTCTCTCGCTCACCATCGTCTCAGTAAAAGTTCTTGTGCCCGACGCACTTTTGAAGTGGACTCCATGCCAGCGAGAATCGGAGTCAACCATCTCAAAAATTTCAAGCACCGTCTCAAACGTTACGAGCGGTTACTCCGCTCCGACCCCATTTGTGAGGGGGGAGGAGGATTCAAGCTCGGGGGTAACTCCACCTTCACTTAGCGCTAAGTCAAGCCGTGTTCTTGAGGCGGCCTCCACCCATGTGGTGAAAGCGAAGAGGGTGATTGGCGCTTATGGTTCGGGCGACAATATCAAGGTTGCAAAGAGCGGAAACATCGAGCAGATAAAGTTAAGTACATCGGTTCAAGGGCGCCGAATAACTAGAACCATCACGCTATCGAATTAAGAACCTCCTAGTGTGAGTTTGACCCTCACTCGGGGCACACTCCGCTCCTCAGTTAGATTGCATTGTTATTCGCTCAATTGGGATTATTGTTAACTCGTGTCCAGCAGAGTCATTACCCCTCGGGTGATACTTGATAGTGCAGTTCTTCTTCTAGGGGCAGTTCTTGCGCATGCCCTAGCCTGCGGCACCTTTATTTCGCTGATTCCACTCTTCTTAATTTCCTTTTTGCTCGTCGTGGCATTAGCACTGCTTAGTATTCGCGAACTCAAGGGTCCTTCATTAGCAGTCGTGGTGATTCTTGCCCAATTGGGAGCGCACTTCCTCCTCGGTGGCGGTCAGATGAGACAAATGCAGATGCTTGTGCCGCTGTGTGGAGGTTCCTCGCGCCACATGACCATGATGATGGTCTCGATGATGAGCCCCACATTGATGATTTCTTCGCACGTGCTTGCCGCAGTAGCGTCGTATTTATTTATATCCAAAAGCGAAGAGTTCTGGAGTTTTGCTGGATTTGTTCTCTTCTCGATCTTTATCCCGCGCTTGCTTCCGACAACCTCCACATCAAATCTCTTGCGAGCGCAAACCAGAACAGAGATAACTCGATTTATCTCCCGCTTGCCCGACTTCTTGACCGAGGCCAGTAACCGCCTCAGCGCTCCACCAATATTTCAAGCCATCTAGCTTCTGTTTTTTTCTCCACTCACCGCCCAGATCACTCTACGGTCGGGAAAAAAAGCACTTTACCTCACGTTTACGCTGATGTAGTTGGCGAAGGCCGAGGTGTGCGGGACTAAAAGTTCCCTACGAATAATTTAACCTTTCCAATTGATTTATTAGGAGTATGTATGTCATCCAATGTAGAACAATTAGCGACGAGAGCGCCTAATCGAGAAGAGATTTCCAATCGAAAGTCAGCACTGTCGGTCATCGTCTTCGGGGTAATCTCGTATTTCGCCTTCTACCTAAATATTTACACGCTGCAGCATCACAATCAGAGCGCTGCTGCAGTCGGAATGTCATCAATGCACATGAACAACATGGCAAAGTTCTGGGCAATTCCGGTTATTCAAGCTTCAGGAATGGCAGCAATTTTGGCCTCGTATCTGACGATCATCTTAGGACTTCAACAATCTCGCCGAGCTGTAGGGTGGATGCGTCTGCGCTATCAAGAGATAGATTCTTTGCATCGTCATCTCTCGATACTGGTTCTAGCTTTGCTCGGCCTTCACGTCCTGGCCACCTTCTTGGATAAGACCCAGAGTGTGTGCACCGGAGTATTCTGGTTTAACCAATGCACGAAGCCATGGCCTCAGGCGGTCTGGGCCTACAACTTAGGTATCTTTGGTTTTTACTTGGCCCTGCTGCTTGGTCCCACTTTCTACTTCAGAAGAAAGTTAGGAGTGCGCGTCTGGAAGTTTGCCCATAGGTTCATTCTCATCTTTTACGTTGCCTCTGTGTGGCATACATTGATCCTTGGAATCGCTCAACAGGACTACCCAAGTTTCTTCCGTCCACTTTTCTGGCTCGCGCAAATCCCTGTGCTACTCCTCATTGCCAGACGCTTTCATGAGTTGTCACGGCGGTCTGCAGATGCAAAAGCCAGCCCTAGGTACCTACTCTCCCAAGCGATGGTTCTTTCAAGCCTTGTGGGAGTCTTGTTTGTTGTCGGAGTCGTCGTAAGCCATCACTCGATGTGGCTCAACATCACGTGATCTAACAAATTTTGACCCCAGCAGAGGGGTGTGAGTGGAGATTCGCACCCCTCCCAAATCAGAAGGAGAAAAATGAAGAGAGTTTTAGTTTTAATGACAGCGGGGCTTCTCGCAACGATTGTCGTCCCCGTACAGGCTGCCACGCCAAGTGCGAAGCCTGACACCATGCACGGAATGAATATGTCTGCTCCAACGCCACCACCTATCAGCGGAACTGCAGCGATGATGGGTGGGTCAATTTTGGATGCGGCGATTCCACAAGCAATCGCCGACATTCCGCTATTTGATCAGGATGGAAAGAGTTTTAGCTTGGCCTCCCTCAAGGGTAAAACGGTCGTTCTGACCGATTTCTTTACGAGCTGCGACATGATCTGCCCTCTGACTACGGTCAACATGAGAGATATAGCCAATACCGTTGATCGATCACATCAGAGTTCCAAGGTTGTAGTTCTGGAGATTACGGTAGATCCCGACCGGGATAGTGTCTCTCGCCTCAAGGCATATCAACATCTTTATGGGAGTAGCAACTGGGCGCTAGCGACTGGGACGAGTGCGAATATCAAGAAACTCTGGGGATGGTTTGGTGTTTACACCAAAAAGATTCCGAACGAAGATGGGGACTCGGTCGACTGGCAAACTGGAAAGAAGATTACTTATGACATCCAACACGACGACGTCGTGATTTTACTCGGGCCGAACTCGCACTATCGCTGGATAGATTTAGGCAACCCCGCGGTTTCGAATCCAACTGAACTTCCGGCTCAACTCAAGCGATTCCTGAGTGATCAAGGTCGACTCAATTTGCTTAAGCCGCAACAGCCCGATTGGACAGTAAATGCAGTTTATGGGGCTCTGCAAGAGGTATTTCATTTACCTATTGGACCCAAGATGAGGATGTGATGAAAAATCTACTTCGCAAATCCACTTCTGACTTTAGGGTCGAAATCTGTCAATCAAGTACAAGTTACTGATCCGATGGGAATGGTTATCACCTCGACGAATAACGTCGTTAAGGGAAGCACCCTCTCCAATGTATTGCAGCCCTCAATGGTAATGGCAGGTACGTACAAGGTTGGATTTCGCGTGGTGGCACAAGATGGGCATGTGATTACTGGCAGCTTTAATTTCACGGTCGGCGCTACGAACAAGAGTGTGGCAAAAATCAAGGTACCCAAATCGGGCGTAACAACCTTCACCGCGGTGGCCACTGGCCAAGGAGTTCTTGATGGAGTTGGTTCCCCGACCGATAAAGCAACCGGTAGGTTCACAGTGAACTTCTCTACCGATACCTTTTGTTACCTGATCAGCGCCAATATCAAGGATGTCACAGCCGCCCACGTCCATGCCGCCAGCCAAAAAAATCTGACGATCTCAGACGAGATCTTTCTCCCGCTGGACCTAGCCAGCATCAATGCAAAACAGCCCGTCTGCCAAAAGGAGGACGGGCAGACGCTCGCCACCCTGGTCAGCAACTGGCGGAACTACCTCTTCATGTTGCACACCAAGAGGTATCCGAATGGAGACGTCGCAGGAGGTTTGCGAAAGGCGGCGGGGTAGAGAGATGCTTCGGAAAATTCACTCTTCCCTCGCAGCCTCGACGGGTTAAATTCCAAAGAGACCTCTATTATAAAAACATGGCTACTTTGAACCCACAGGCAATCGACGGCGCAACAGCGAAGAAGTTACGCCGCCTCAATATCTACGCAGCGATTCTCCACTTTGGTTCTGCGATCGCGATTCTTTCGCTCACTAACTCTTTTTCACTCCCGATCATTGCGAATTACATTCAGGGTGACCCTGGGACTGCTGGCTACCAAACCATTGTTTTGGGGCACGACCCCGTCGGATTGATGTGCGCGCTCTTCCTATTTCTCAGCGCCGTGGCGCACCTATGGATCGCATCCAACAAGGGTTTCGGAATTTATCTCAAGGATCTTTCCTATAATAGAAATATCGCACGATGGGTTGAATATTCGATCTCGTCATCGATCATGATCGTCTTGATTGCACAACTCTCATCGATTCGCGACATCATCACGCTCGCCGCGCTCTTCTTCACCAACGTCTCAATGATTCTCTTCGGGTGGTTGCAAGAGAAGTATGAAGCTACCGGC
>Ga0208260_1000233_pt1 | contig 22291 bp, 17 predicted proteins | sample CryBogCBH18Aug09_FD_184619 | JGI IMG/M metagenome (GOLD analysis project Ga0208260, IMG submission 184619) | Freshwater microbial communities from Crystal Bog, Wisconsin, USA - CBH18Aug09 (SPAdes) | ecosystem: Environmental > Aquatic > Freshwater > Lake | place: Crystal Bog, Wisconsin, USA...
GAGAATTCAGTCAGGCCCTGACGTAAAACTGGGCAGGAAACCCCTATTGGGGCGTATCAGAGGGAGAACTACAGATGGCTAGAGCCGTAGGAATCGATTTAGGAACAACAAATAGCTGCGTAAGCGTGCTCGAGGGTGGCGAACCAACCGTTATCGCTAACGCCGAAGGCGCTCGCACCACTCCATCGATCGTCGCCTTCGCCAAGAATGGCGAGGTCCTGGTCGGAGAGGTCGCCAAGCGTCAGTCGGTGACAAACGTTGAGCGGACCATCCGCTCGGTAAAGCGTCACATGGGAACTACATGGACCCAGGACATTGATGGGAAGAAGTACACCCCACAGGAGATCTCAGCTCGTATCTTGATGAAGCTCAAGCGCGATGCAGAGGCTTACCTCGGTGACACCGTCAGCGACGCCGTGATCACCGTCCCAGCGTATTTCGATGATGCACAGCGCCAGGCAACCAAGGAGGCCGGAGAGATCGCGGGACTTAACGTCCTTCGTATTGTCAACGAGCCAACTGCCGCCGCCTTCGCATATGGATTTGATAAGGGCGACCACGAGCAGACAATTTTGGTATTCGACCTCGGCGGCGGAACCTTCGACGTCTCTCTCCTCGAAATGGGAGAAGGAGTTATCGAGGTTAAGGCAACCAACGGCGATAACCACCTCGGTGGCGATGATTGGGATCAAGCTCTCGTTGACTACCTCGTGGCCACATTTAAGAAGTCCAGTGGTATGGATCTAACGAAGGACAAGATGGCGATGCAGCGCGTACGCGAAGCAGCCGAGAAGGCGAAGATTGAACTCTCATCTTCAGCCCAAACTTCCATCAACCTTCCCTACATCACAGTTGATGCCGAGAAGAATCCACTCTTCTTGGATGAAACTATTACTCGCGCACAATTCGAGAACATGACTGCCGATCTCTTGGCTCGTTGCAAGGGACCGTTCCAAACCGTTCTTAAGGATGCAGGTATCCCGATCTCAGATATCGACCATGTAGTACTCGTTGGTGGATCAACACGTATGCCAGCAGTGGTCGATCTCGTTCGCGAGCTGACTGGTGGCAAAGAGCCTAATAAAGGTGTGAACCCTGATGAGGTTGTTGCCGTCGGTGCTGCGCTTCAAGCCGGTGTTTTGAAGGGCGATGTTAAGGACATCCTTCTTCTTGACGTCACACCTCTCTCACTTGGTATTGAGACCAAGGGTGGAGTAATGACAAAGTTGATCGAGAAGAACACCACGATTCCAACGAAGCGCTCCGAGATCTTTACAACGGCAGATGACAATCAACCTGCTGTGCAGATCCAGGTCTTCCAGGGAGAGCGTGAAATTGCTAGCGCTAACAAGCGCCTTGGAATGTTTGAGCTCACCGGGATCGCTCCCGCACCACGTGGTATTCCACAGATCGAAGTCACATTTGATATCGATGCCAACGGAATCTTGCACGTTGCTGCGAAGGATCTCGGAACCGGCAAGGAGCAGAAGATCACAATCAGCGGTGGTTCATCTCTCTCTAAGGAAGAGATCGATCGCATGGTGAAGGACGCCGAAGCTCACGCGGAAGAGGATAAGAAGCGTCGTGACGAGGCTGAAACGCGCAATATCGGCGATAGCTTGGTCTACCAGACCGAGAAGTTCATTAAGGATAATGAAGAGAAGTTATCTCAAGGAGAGACCGCTGCAAAGAAGGCTGAAGTCGAGAGCGCACTTGCCGATCTGAAGAGCGCGATCGCTGGTTCTGATGTCAGCGCTATTAAGTCTGCAACCGAGAAGGTCTCTGCATTGAGCCAGGAACTTGGAGCATCGCTCTACGCCGCAAACGCAGCGCAGTCAGCCGAAACTCCTAAGGCCGATGATGGCGTCGAAGATGCCGAGATCGTCGAAGAGCAGTAATGACTGAGGATCAAACTAATCCAGAGAGCGCAGAACAAGCGCTCTCTGGATCGGTCGCTGAGGCGATTGCGGAAGTTGATCCTGTCGCTGTTCTGACAAATGATCTGCAACGTTTACAGGCTGACTTCCAGAATTATCGCAAGCGCATTGATAGAGAACGTGTTGAGTCAACAGAAGCTGTAACCGGTCTCGTTCTAGCGCAATTTCTCGGAGCCCTCGATGATATTGATCGTGCCAAATTGCACGGTGAATTGAGCGGTGGTTTCAAGGCAGTAGCGGATCAATTAACCTCCACCACAACTAAATTAGGGTTAACGCGCTTTGAAGAGGTTGGGGTCGACTTTGATCCAAATATCCACGAAGCGCTAATCCATGAAACGTCTAACGAGGTGACTGAAACCCAGGTAACCAAAGTTATTCGCCCTGGTTACAAATTTAAGGAGCGGATCCTTCGACCTGCTCAAGTCATCGTTACTGATCCTGCATAGAAAGTAGCAAACAAAAATGGCCGCCAAGGACTTGTATGAGAAAGACCTCTACAAGATCCTTGGCGTATCCAAAAACGATGATGCGGCTGCGATCAAGAAGGCTTATCGCAAGTTAGCTAAAGATCTGCACCCCGATAAGACCAAAGGGGATAAGAAATTAGAAGATCGCTTTAAAGAGGTATCAGAGGCATATGAAGTTCTCTCCGATGATAAGAAGCGCGCCGAATATCAAGAGATGCGCGATGCCTTTACGAGTGGCCGGGTCCCCCGAGGCGGCGCACAACCTCAGGGCGGCGGATTCTCCGGTGGTGGCTTCGAGGATATCTTCGGTGGCGGATCACAGAGCGATATCTTTGCGACGCTCTTCGGTAATGCGAATCGTGCTCCAAGGCGTGGACAAGATCTGCAGACCGAAACCACCATCTCCTTCCGTGATTCGATATTTGGCCGTGAAATTAATCTGCGCGTCGGTGATCAAACCATCACAACTCGCGTTCCGGCTGGCATCAGAGATGGCGCGAAGATCAAACTTAAGGGGCGCGGTAATCCAGGTCAGGGTGGACCCGGGGATCTATTTATTATCATCCACGTAACAAAGCACCCGGTCTTTACTCGCGAAGAGAACAACTTGCTAATGACTTTGCCCGTGACATTCACAGAGGCCGCACTCGGGGCCGATATCGCAGTGCCCACCTTGTCTGGTGAAGATGTAACAGTTCGATTAGCGCCAGGAACTCAAAATGGCAAAGTCTTGCGCGTAAAGGGTCGTGGAGTTTCAAAAGATTTTCAAAGCGGTGATCTACTCATCACCGTTGAAGTTCACGTTCCACAGCGCCTAGATAGCAAGGCGAAGAAGGCGTTAGAAGAGTTCTCTGAACTTACCCAGAGTGAGTCGCCGCGTCAGAATCTTAAAGAGAGGGCGGGGGCATGACAGAGATGGATTCCCTCCCTGATGATGATCAGGCAGTTTATGTAATTTCTATTGCCGCTGAACTTTCGGGTATGCACCCACAGACGCTGCGCCAATACGACCGAATGGGTCTGGTCTCGCCTGGACGAGCTTCGGGGCGTGGTCGTCGCTACTCGCTGCGCGATATCGCGTCCCTTCGAAACATTCAGCGCTTAGTCGGCGACGGCATAAACCTGGCCGGTATTAAGAGGATTATGGAGTTGGAGTCGGCGGTCGCGAATATGGCCCTTGAAGTCGCCAAGCTCCGCACCGAAGTGGATTCGCTCTTAAAAGCTACGCCTGCAGCATCACGGGCAACTTCGAATTCCACCCGGGAATTACCTGCGCCGCCGGAACTTTAAGCACATCCTCTAACATCGCTGCATAGATATCTCGGAAGTCTGTAGTAACTGCCAGATTTCCATCCACGAGCTTTGAGAGAGATGGTTCATCTCCGTAGAACTTTCCACCATCAACACCATTACCAATAACAAAGACAGGCCCGGCAGTACCGTGATCTGTTCCCTGCGTTCCATTTGCCTTAACGCGTCGTCCAAATTCGCTATACACGAGCACCACAACATCGTTCTGACGATTTGTTCCATGCATCTGGCCGATGAATCGCGTTACCGCTTGTGAGACCGCGCCCAATAACGCTGATTGCCCTTTCACTTCATCAGCGTGTGTATCAAAGCCACCAAGAGATACAGCCCATACCTTTGTCGGGGCATTTGCTGCAATTAATTTAGCGACGACATCGAGTTGTTGGGAGAGTGAAGAGTCCGATCCAAAAGAACCACCTGCGGTTGTCGGTAAATTATCTGGAATAGGCGCAGGGGCTTTGAGGATTGGGGTGAGGTTCTTTCCCAAACTGAGAAAGTCCGAGATCGAGGCAGCTGCCGCAGCTTGCAAAGGACCATCACTCGAATCAGGGAGCCCTAGGCGATGCAGCGCTGCGGATGTCGTGTGGTCGGGAACGACCAAACCACCAAGCGGGAGAACCGAGCCGACGCTGTGTTGACCGGCCAGCAACGGAGGGAGCACAGAACCCAATCCAATTGCGTGCATCGGATCGTGCTTCTGGGTATCTAACCAACGACCGATCCAACCGGTATTTACAAGCGAGTCCGGTTGGGCGCTCTGCCAGATAGCCATTGAGGAGAAGTGCGATAAAACGGGATTGGGATAACCAACACCACGAATAATTGCCAGATTCTGGTTATCCCAGAGGCTCTTGAATCCAGTCATCGTTCCGTTGAGTGCAAGTTCGGCATCGAGCGGAATCATGTGAGCGTTGTCTACATAAATTCCGGGGCGCGATTGTTGGTAGAGCGGGTTTGCATATGGAATAACGGTATTGAGTCCATCGTTTCCACCATACAGAGTCACGACCACAAGAATTGGTGTGCCAGTTGGTAGGGGTCTGGTCTGCCCTGCAAAGACGATATCGGCCATAGATAAGCGCACCGCCGCAGCGCCAGCCGCTCCCGCGCCAACCAACTTAAGAAATTTTCTCCTCGAGATCGTATCCATGGTTGTACTCCTATACGTTCACTACATACTCGGGGGCGTTAATACAGACAACAACAAGTTCTAACGGATTGTTAAGTGCGGTTCGGAGAACGGATTTAGTTCGCGAACTCCACTCTGCGACTCCAAAGAGATCCGCAAGATAATTGAGTCGAAGGTCGGTAGCAGGGATTGCATTAAGCGCGTTCAAATTTGCTTGGGCCAAGATATATCTCGAGAAGGCTAGTCGCGCCTGCATACTTGAAATATTGAGCCAGGCCTCATCAGTTGGCCAACCTCCAACGTTCGGTGGATCGAAGGGAACTTGTCCAAGCGTTGAAAGAAAGCGAATCACATTTGCCTTATTAGGTAGTGTCGAAGGAAGTATGCCGATCGCTCTACATACCGAGACAAACCAATCGACAGGAGATTTCGCTTGTGAATTGGCGGGATCCCTCATCCCAGGGCTGGTTGCTAAAGATTGCACCAGAGGGAGAATCTCACGATTGGCAAATGGGTTAGCCAGAGATTGATCTAAGAAGATCGCGCTCGAAGATATGAAGCGGTACCAGATGCGACGCGCGATGAACTCTTGATTAGCGGGGAGCGAAGTTACGTAGTCAGAGACTGCAGGTGCGTCAAACGTTCCTGTCGTACCCAAGAAGCTCAACACGGAGTTGTCGTGCTTCTTAGGATTAAAGGTGACAGTGCCTGCACTGCGCACTGTGTTATACCCCGTCAGTGCTCTTGCGATCGTTTGCACATCGAGCTCTGAATATGCCCCTACCCCGAGAGTGAATAACTCCATGAACTCGCGTGCGAGATTTTCATTGGGAGAACCGACGACACTCGACTCTCCATCGAGCCAATAAATCATTGCGCTATCCACAATCATGTTGCGCGCTTGATCTTTGAAATTTGCTAAGGCGCTCTTGCGTAGGAGTTGATTCTGGATAAACATCGGAAGCGCGTACTCAACCTTGGCCAAGGCGGTAGCCCAGTGTCCGTGCCAGAACCACGTCATTCTCTCGGTAAGGCCGTGATCACTTGCGACCATGCGATCTAGCCACCAGATCTGTAAGTCCAAAATCTGTTGTTGGCGGGCACTCTCGAAGGCGGCAGCTGCCGCGGATTTTTGAGGTGGGAATTGGCCAAGGTCTGTAAGGACCGGATCGACAACCTTCGAGACCCCGGCATCGACGGTGGGAGGGTTGAGTAAGTGTTGGCGCGCTTGCGCGAGACCTCCACTCACAAGAGCGGCAAATTCACCAGGCTTTGGTCCCATGCCAAAGCGATGAATTAATCGCGAAATCTCTAATCTATCTGGGACTGCCACATTTGAAAGAGTAAGTCTGCTCCAACCCTTTGGATAGGGTTTACCCATGAATTCACATGAAACTCGCAACTCTCTACGTCAGGAAATTCTCAGTAAGGCTGTGGTTCACGGAAAAGTAATTCTCTCATCAGGTAAAGAAGCTGACTATTACGTCGACTTACGTCGCATCACTCTCGATAGTGCAGCAGCCCCCCTGGTTGGCGCTGTAATGCTTGAGTTAACGAAAGATTGGGATTACGAAGCGGTAGGCGGTCTAACACTGGGAGCCGACCCCGTCGCGACAGCGATGATGCATGTCGCCGCCCAACAAGGCCGAACACTCAATTCATTTGTTGTTCGCAAGGCAGAGAAGGCCCATGGTCTCCAGCGTCGTATTGAAGGACCTGATGTGGCGGGCAAGCGAGTCTTAGCGGTAGAAGATACTTCAACTACAGGTGGGTCAGTCTTGACCGCGGTCGAAGCGCTCAAAGAGGCTGGAGCTATCGTTGTGGGAGTTGCTGTGATCGTTGAACGCGGCGCTGCAGAGACAGTTAGCGATGCCGGCTTGGAATACCGCGCAGCATTTCAGTTGGCCGACTTAGGTTTGTAAAAATTAAGAGAGGTGTTTGCGGCTGCGCCACTCTTTAAAGATTTCCCAGCCGAGCGGGATGATCGTGACGCCCGCGATTACAAAGATAATATCGGTGAGATATTTAGAAATTGTGTTCGCGAAAGTATTACCAGCTGCGTAAGCGCCCCAGATTAGGACCTGTGTCCAGATAATCGCACCGAAGATATTCCAAAATGCAAAGGTCTTAAAAGGTACGCGGATAATTCCAGAGAGCGGATTGATAAGTCCGCGGATCACGGGAATGAAGCGACCTAATACAATCGCGCGACCACGCCCGTATTTTGTGATGTACTTTTCGGCCGACTTAATCTTGCCAGGATCAAAGAATTTGGAATTCGGGCGACTAAAAATCCTGATTCCGTAGTGCCAGCCCAACCAGTGCCCAAATTGAGAGCCGATGATCGCGGAAAGCGGCGCGCCAAGGGCCACGAGTCCAATATTGAGGTGGTGGCCATGCGTGCTCCCGATGCCAGCGGCGAAAAGCCCAGCCGTGATCAGCAGAGTATCCCCAGGTAGGCCAATGATCAGCGGAAGACCGGTCTCTAGAGCAAGGATCGCGAAGATGATGACCAACGAGTAGTTGGAATTAAGGGCTGAGGTCACACTTATGAAGCTCATAGAGCGCTAAGGATAGCGATTTCTTCACGGAAACCTGTCATACACCTTATATATATGTGTAACCTTTCAACCCTTAGACCAGTCGCGACCTGCGCCTATCGACTCAATGAGGAGTGCATCAAGTGTCTACACCCGTACAAGTCACAGGTACCAACCTAATCTACGTATTTATTGTTCTTGGAGTTTCCCTGCTCGCTCTCGCCATTGCATATGGGCTACGTGCTCAGGTGCTGGCACAGTCCGATGGAACCGAGAAGATGAAGGAGATCGCCGCCGCAGTTCAGGAAGGCGCAGCTGCCTACCTCAATCGCCAATTCAGGACTCTCTCAGTCTTTGTTGCAATTGTCTTTGTCCTTCTCTTTGCACTTCCTGGCCATACCGATATCCGTATCGGCCGCTCCATCTTCTTCCTGCTCGGAGCGCTCTTTAGCGCGATTGTGGGTTACAACGGGATGTGGCTGGCGGTACGCGCCAACGTTCGCGTCGCAGAGGCCGCCCGACAGAATTCAGCACAGAATGCCGTCAAAATCGCCTTCCGGACCGGCGGAGTAGTTGGAATGACGACTGTTGGTCTTGGCCTTCTGGGTGCATCTCTTGTTGTGATTATCTATCGTGAAAACGCCCCTTCAGTTCTCGAAGGCTTCGGCTTCGGAGCAGCGATGCTCGCCATGTTTATGCGCGTAGGCGGCGGAATCTTCACAAAGGCTGCCGACGTAGGTGCTGACCTCGTCGGAAAGGTCGAACAGAATATTCCAGAAGATGACCCACGTAACGCTGCGACAATCGCAGATAACGTAGGCGATAACGTCGGTGACTGTGCCGGTATGGCCGCAGATCTCTTTGAGTCATATGCAGTGACCTTGGTTGCAGCGTTAATTCTCGGTAAAGCAGGATTTGGCGACGCCGGTTTGATTTACCCGCTCATCGTTCCAGCTATCGGAATCGTCACAGCAATCATCGGCGTATTTATTACGCGCCTACGCAGCACTGATCGCTCGGCGATGCAGGCTATTAATCGTTCATTCTTTTACTCCGCGATTATCTCCGCCGTATTGGTTGGATTTGCAACATTTACATATCTACCAGGGTCAATGAAATTGCTGACGGGTCTAGATCCTGCTCACACTCCTGGCAATGTAAATCCACGCATTCTGACATTTGGCGCAGTTCTTATCGGCATCGCGCTTGCTGCTGCTATCCAACTCCTTACAGGCTTCTTCACTGAGATCGGTCGTCGTCCAGTAAATGATGTTGCTGCATCTTCAGATACTGGTGCTGCAACCGTTCTTCTTGCCGGTATTGCTGTAGGTCTTGAATCAGCAGTGTATTCCGCACTCTTAATCGCAGCAGCGGTCTTTGGAGCATTTGTTCTTGGACACGGATCCATTGTTCTCAGCCTCTTTGCAATCGCATTGGCTGGAACAGGATTGCTCACAACTGTTGGCGTGATTGTCGCAATGGATACATTCGGTCCTATCTCAGATAATGCACAAGGCATCGCTGAGATGTCCGGAGATGTTCACGGTGAGGGCGCACAGATTCTTACCCAGCTCGATGCAGTTGGAAATACCACCAAGGCAATCACCAAGGGAATTGCAATTGCTACGGCAGTACTCGCAGCGACTGCACTCTTTGGTGCCTTCACAAATGCAATTCTGAAAGCAGTAAGCGACGCAGGAAAGGTCGCAACTGATCTCAACCTACAATTCCAAGGCATTCTTGATATTGCTAATCCACGTAACTTAGTCGGATTGATTATCGGCGCTGCTGTTGTCTTCCTATTCTCTGGACTTGCTATCAACGCTGTTTCTCGTGCCGCAGGTGCGGTTGTCGTTGAAGTTCGCGAGCAGTTCCGCCTCCACCCTGGAATCATGGACGGTAGCGAGAAGCCAGAGTATGGCCGAGTTGTTGATATCTGTACTCGTGACTCACTCCGCGAACTCGTTGCTCCGGGTCTCTTAGCTGTGATGGCTCCTATCGCCGTTGGTTTCGGACTTGGCGTTGGCGCCCTTGGCGCATACTTAGCAGGCTCAATCGGAACCGGAACTTTGATGGCTGTCTTCCTCGCTAACTCGGGCGGCGCTTGGGATAACGCGAAGAAGATGGTTGAAGATGGACACCATGGTGGTAAGGGCTCTGATGCTCACCATGCCACCATCGTTGGAGACACTGTCGGAGATCCATTTAAAGATACCGCTGGCCCAGCAATCAATCCGCTCCTTAAGGTGATGAATTTGGTCGCACTCTTGATTACTCCTGCGATTGTCTCTTTCTCTTTAGGCAACCACAAGGTTGAAAGTGCTTTGATAGCCTTCATCGCAGTTCTTGTTATCATCTACGCTCTCGTGCGTAGCAGGAGAGCATCAACTGTCATCGCTTAGGACTCTAAGCGCCTACATTCCTTTTAGGAGTTAACAAGTTGGGTATCAAGTTAGTCATCGTGGAATCTCCCGCAAAGGCGCGCAAGATCGGCGCCTTTCTAGGGGATGAATATGTCGTTGAGGCCTCAGTAGGCCACATCCGCGATTTACCACAGCGCGCAGCTGATATCCCTGCCGAGTACAAGAAAGTTGCTTGGGCTAAAGAGGGTGTAAATATCGAGGAGGACTTTGCTCCTCTCTATGTAATCAATCCGGATAAGCGTGCCAAAGTAAATGAATTAAAGGCGTTGATGAAGGGCGCCGATGAACTTATTCTGGCGACCGATGAGGACCGTGAAGGTGAAGCGATCGCTTGGCACCTCATCGAAGTTCTGCGTCCGAAGATTCCCATCAGCCGAATGGTCTTCCATGAAATTACCAAGGAGGCCATTCAAGAGGCTGCTCACAACACCCGCGAACTTGATTATCGCCTCGTGGATGCGCAAGAGACCCGCCGCGTGCTCGATCGTCTTTATGGATATCGCTTATCCCCCGTGCTCTGGAAGAAAGTTATGCCGCGCATCAGCGCGGGCCGCGTGCAATCAGTGGCAACACGTTTGATTGTTGAACGTGAACGCGAACGCATGGCTTTCGTCTCCTCGTCGTGGTGGGATCTGAAGGCGGAGACCGAACAGAACTTCACTGCGCGTCTTATTACCCTTGATGGAAAGCGCGTCGCAACTACAAATGATTTTGATGAGAATGGCGGTCTTAAAGAGAAGTCAGCGAGCAACATCCTGCTTCTTGACGAGGCCGCAGCTAACGAGTTAAGACAAAGTCTGCAGGGTACAAAACTCACGGTGAAGAGCACTGAAGAATCCCCACGCACCGAGCGTCCCAAAGCGCCTTTCACGACGTCAACCATGCAACAAGATGCAGGATCACGTCTGGGGTGGGGCGCACAGTTAACGATGCGTGTTGCGCAACGTCTCTACGAAAATGGTTACATCACCTACATGCGTACCGACTCCGTCACGCTTTCACAATCTGCAATTAGCTCAGCCCGTGCACAAGCGACTGCTCTGTACGGCAAGGAGTACATCCCAGCCTCTCCCCGCTTGTATGAAGGCAAGACCAAAAATGCCCAAGAGGCGCATGAAGCGATTCGCCCTGCCGGGGATGTTTTCAAGACCCCTGGTGAACTCGCTCCAGAGTTAAGTCGAGATGAGTTTGCGCTCTACGATCTGATTTGGAAGCGCACCATCGCCTCACAGATGGCCGATGCCAAGAAGATGCAGATGCGCGTCGACTTTGATGTGACTACAAAAATTGGCGGGAAGGCAAGTTTCCGCGCTAATGGTTCGGTATTAACCTTCCCCGGTTTTCTGGCGGCTTACGAAGATATTCAAGAGGAAGGTTCTCCAGAAGGCGACGATGATTCAAAGCGCCTACCTCCAATGAGTGTTGGAGATGCAATCGGAGTCACTCAATACACATGCGAGGGGCACGAGACCAAGCCACCTGCTCGTTACACCGAACCGACTCTGGTGAAGAAATTGGAAGAGTTGGGGATCGGTCGCCCATCTACATTCGCCTCGATCATAAGCACCATTCAAGATCGAGGATATGTTGCCAAACGCGGGCGAGCACTCGTGCCCACCTTTTTAGCATTTAGCGTTACAGGATTGCTCGAGCAGCATTTCTCCAAGTTGGTGGATTACGAATTCACCGCCTCCATGGAAGAGGACCTCGACAAGATCGCAAATGGTGAAGCGGACCGCGTTGAATGGCTGACGCGCTTCTTCTATGGACATGATGACGTACCAGGACTTGAGGCTCTAGCTTCAGACCTCGGAGCTATTGATGCTCAACAAATTAATACAATGAAGATGGGTCAAGATATTGAGATCCGTGTAGGCCGCTTCGGCGCTTACATTCAGCAGGGTGAAGGTGATGCGCGCAAGTTCGCCAATATTCCTGAAAATATGGCGCCCGATGAACTCACCCTTCCTGTAGCTATCGAACTATTAGCAAAACCATCAGGTGAGCGTGAATTAGGAGTTGAACCCGAAACAGGTTTACCTCTCGTCGCTAAATCAGGTCGTTACGGTCCCTATGTCACCCAGATACTTCCTGAGCCTGAGTTAGTTGTTGATAAGAAGACTGGCGAATTAAAGAAGCCACGCAAGAAGAAGGATGATCTAAAACCAAAGACCGCATCCCTTCTCTCGACCATGTCACTCGACACCATCACTCTTGAAGATGCCCTTAAATTGATGTCACTACCTAGGATCCTTGGTGAGTACGAGGGTGAAACGATCACCGTTCAAAATGGTCGCTATGGACCTTATTTAACTAAAGGTGCTGACTCACGAACTCTGACATCCGAAGATCAACTCTTCTCGATAACTTTGGATGAGGCGATTGCAATTTATAAGGAGCCAAAGGTGCGTCGCCGCGGCGTGGCCAAGTCTCCGCTTAAAGATTTGGGAGTCGATCCAGCCTCACAACGCCCTGTGCTTGTGAAGGACGGGCGCTTCGGGCTCTATGTCACGGACGGTGAGACCAATGCAACGTTGCGTCGAGGAGATACCGTTGAATTTCTAACGCTAGAACGCGGTATGGAATTGCTAGCTGGTCGCCGCGCCTGGGAGGCCGAAAATGGCGGGGCTACCCGCGTGAAGAAGAAGTCCACCCGTGCCAAGAAGAGCGCTCCCAGCCTTACCGCCAAGGTAGTAAAAGCGACCGGAGCCCCTAAAACAAAGAAGAAAGCTGCCTCAGGTAAGGGCAAAGCCATAACGGCCGCCAGCCTCTAGGCTTAACTCATGTCTCAGGCGCTGCCTTACCCCTCCGCCCCCGCGCAATCGGAATCGCGCAGCGTCCTTGCGATTCCCGCCTTCCGCAAGCTCTGGAAGAGTATGGCCTTTTCCTCCTTTGGCGACTGGCTCGGCCTACTAGCCTCAACCGCGCTCGCTCAGGAGCTCGCAGGCGGCAACTACCGCAAGGCTAACTTTGCTATTGCTGGAGTCTTCATCGTCCGACTTCTACCCGCCGTTCTCCTGGGTCCGCTGGCAGGTGTGATTGCAGACCGCTTCGATCGCCGCCGCCTGATGATCATCTGTGATGTGCTCCGGTTCGGCTTTTATCTTTCTATTCCACTTATTCACAACTACATCTGGCTCTACACAGCGACAGTCATCGTTGAGGCGGTGACCCTCTTCTGGTCCCCCGCGAAAGAGGCTTCCGTTCCCAACCTTGTACCGAAAGAGAAACTCGAATCAGCAAATCAGATGACCTTGCTGGCCAGCTACGGCAGCGCTCCATTCGCCGCTATCTTCTTCACCTTCTTGGCTTTGATCGCCAAAACATTTACCTCAAGTCCAAATCCTCGCTATAACTCCCCTGCAGATTTAGCGCTCTATATCGATGCAATCTCTTTCTTGTACACGGCATGGATTGTCTTTCAATTACAGAGCATTCCGCGCGGAGCCGCCTCTAAGAGCGCGGTCAACGATAATTTAGGTAAATCTCTCTACAACGGTTTTAAGTTTGTTTCACAATCAAAAGTTGTAAGTGGACTCATCCTTGGAATGCTCGGCGCATTCTTCGCGGCCGGTGCCGTATTTGGTCTAGCTCGCACATTTGCAGGTGATCTCAACGCAGGCGACTCCGCATACGGAATTCTCTTCGCGGCCGTATTTGCAGGCATCGGTCTGGGTGCATGGCTTGGACCGAAGATATTTGGACAATTTTCTAGGCGGCGCATCTTTGGCGTCTCACTCACCGTATCTTCGATGTTCTTAGCCATTCTTGCGCTCTGCACGAACATCGTTCTTGCGATCCTGATGACAATCTTTGTTGGAGCCTTTGCAGGACTCTCACTTGTTACTGGTCAAACTCTGCTTGGAATGGAAGTTGATGATGATGTGCGCGGCAGAACATTCGCCTTCGTCCAATCGCTCATTCGAATCTCACTGATTTTGGTCTTGGCAATCGCGCCGATCATCGCCGCATCAATCGGACGCCACGAGTTCACGATTGATAATGTGCATTTCCATTACAGCGGAGCAGAGTTCACCTTATTTGGCGCAGGTTTGATTGGTCTTGTCGTAGGTATCTTCTCCTATCGGCGGATGAAGGATCGCCCCAATGTCTCGTTCTTCTCCGATATCGTCGCTGCCTTTCGCGGCGAACTCGGTGGTATTACTGGTCACTCCCATAAAGGAATATTTATCGCCTTCGAAGGTGGAGAAGGTTCTGGAAAATCTACTCAGGTTGAATTGCTTCGTCAGTACCTCACGGAGATTGATGAAACAGTCTTGGTCACTCGCGAACCGGGTGGAACTCTGCTTGGCAAGGAGCTCCGCCAGATTCTGCTCGACCCTGAGACTGGGGCGATCTCTCCGCGCGCAGAAGCCCTGCTTTATGCAGCCGATCGAGCCAATCACGTCTACGCCGTAATACAGCCAGCGCTTGGTCGCGGCGAGATCGTGATCACCGATCGCTACTTGGATTCTTCGATCGCATATCAAGGCGCTGGACGAGTCTTACAACCCAATGAGGTCGCCCGTATTTCACGCTGGGCTACAGAGAATTTAACGCCAAATCTAACCTTCATCTTAGATCTCCCTGCAGAAATTGGACTAAGCAGATTAGAGAGCATTGATCGTCTGGAGCAGGAGCCTCTGGCATTTCATGAACGAGTGCGCCGCGAGTTCTTAAATCTCGCCAACGTCGATCCTGAGCGTTACTTTGTAGTGGATGCCACCCAAGAAGTTGGTGCGATTGCGAAGCAGATACAAGAGCGCGTATCGACGATCCCTCTATTGAAAATTAATCGCGAAAAGTCCAAGAAGTAGATATGGGCGTCTTTGAATCATTAGTTGATCAAGATGAGACGGTTGCAATTCTCAAAGAGGCGACTATCGCAGCAAAAGATAGTTCTGACGAATCACAGAATATGGTGCATGCCTGGCTCTTCACGGGACCTCCGGGATCAGGCCGAAGCAATACCGCTCTCGCCTTTGCTGCGGCGCTTCTCTGTCCAGATTCAGGATGCAACAACTGCATCAATTGCACAACCGCACTTCGCGGGACCCATGCCGATGTCGAGCTCATGAAAACGGAGGGCCTCTCCATCAAAATTGATGAGGTCCGCGATTTAGTAACTCGAGCCTCTTGGACTCCATCTGTGGCGCAGTATCGCGTTGTTATTATCGAAGATGCTGATCGCCTTACTGAGTCAGCGGCGAATGCACTACTCAAGGCAATCGAGGAGCCGGGGTTGCGTACGGTCTGGTTGCTTTGCGCACCGACACTCTCGGATGTGCTGCCTACGATCCGATCGCGCACTCGCAATCTCACGCTGCGCACTCCATCGGTTGCAGCGGTGACCAAACTTCTCGTTGCCGAATCGATTCCTGTGCAGGTGGCAGAGTTCTCAGCTCGTGCATCGCAGGGACACATTGGTAGAGCTCGCTACCTGGCGAAGAGTCCGGAGGCGCGGACGCGGCGCACAGATATTCTTAAGTTGCCTCTCACCATCACTGATATCGCATCAGCATTCAAATGCGCTGCGCTTCTGGTTGATGCGGCCAAGGCAGAGGCAGAGTCTGAAGCCGAAAAGCGCAATGATCTAGAGACTGCTGCTCTCAAAGAGGCTTGGGGACAACAAGGAACGCGCGTAGTTCAAGGTGGAGCAAAGGCCATTAAAGAATTGGAGAAGGAGCAAAAGTCGAGGCAGACTAGAATGGTGCGAGATTACTTAGATCGCGCTCTTCTCGACATTGCTACCTTCTTTCGTGATGTGCTGTTGATACAGAGCGGCACGGAGTCAGTGGACTCCCTTATAAATGGAGATATGGTGCGCGAGATCAAGATTGTTGCCAGTGCTACGACGACTGAAGCAACTTTAAGAAAGTTAGAGGCGATTATGAAGACGCGGAGTAACCTCTCGCGCAATGCAGCACCACTACTCGCGGTAGAAGCCTTAATGGTTCAACTTCGGTGAGTCGCCGTATTTGGAGTCTGGTCGCAGTTATCGCAACTCTCTCGACCTCTTTTACCGCTACACACGCGGCACAACCCTGGACGCTCGCTAATTACCAGAGCCAGACCCTGCACTGGAGCACATGCCAAAATACCTTTGAATGCACCTCCTTCAAAGTCCCTGTCGATTACAGCCACCTCGACGGCAACTCATTTACTCTGCAGGTCATCAAGCATCTCGCCAACAAGCCCGCAAAGCGCCTTGGCTCCTTGATTATGAATCCAGGAGGTCCCGGTGGTTCGGCGATCGATTATGTTCTCAGCGCAGACTCCATCGTTTCCAAGAGCATTGAAGATGTTTATGATCTTGTGGGGTTTGATCCTCGTGGCGTAAACCTCTCGCAGCCTATCCGCTGTCTGACAGACTCGCAGGAGGATACCTACCTCGGAGGCAATGGCTCAGTCCAAACCCCAGCGGATTTAGCGATAGGGATTTCGGCAGCGAAATTAATGGCCAATGCTTGTGCTAAAGCCGCGGGAAATAAATTGGCGCATTACTCAACTCTCGACACTGCGCGCGATATGGAAATCCTCCGTATCTTGCTTAGGGATTCGAAGTTAAATTACATCGGGAAGTCCTACGGAACTTTCTTGGGGACTTTGTATGCCGCCCTCTACCCGAAGACAATTGGTCGAGTTGTACTTGATGGAGCTGTTGATCCCAATCTCTCCCCTCGCGATGCCAATATTGCGCAAGCAGTTGGCTTTGAAACCGCACTCAAATCATTTGTGGCAGCTAATCCGACTTTTTCGATTGCGCAGATCAAGAGTTTCTTACAGAGTGCTCGAAGTAAGCCCTTAACCGAATACCCAAACCGCCAACTCTCTGAATCTTTGGCTATCACCGGGATCGCCGCAGCGCTTTACGAACCGGCAGATGGCTGGCCCCTCTTGAAGAAAGCTCTAGCGAACGCGATCAACCATGGTAACCCTGCCTACTTCTTCTTCCTCGCGGATTCGTATAACCAGCGTGATCCGAACGGTCACTATGTCTCTAACCAGACGGATATTTCAGAGGTGATCGGATGCCTCGATTCTAAAGATCCACGAACGCTCGCTCAGGTTGAGGGCGATGCCGCAGCCTTTAGCGCGGCAGCACCATTTTTCGGGCCCTACCTCACCTACGGCGGACTCTCGTGCCTCTATTGGAAAGCCAAACCAGTCACGACTCCCACCCTTAAGAACCTAAAGACCAACCCGCTGCTCGTTATCGGGACCACCCGTGACCCCGCTACTCCATACCGCTGGGCCCAGGCCCTGCATCAAGATCTTCTGAACAGCACCCTCATCACCTTGAACGGCGATGGTCACACGGGGGCAAATAGAGGGAGCAGCTGCGTCGATAAGGCCATGAACAATTATCTACTCACTGGGAAATCTCCCGCACACGACATCACCTGCGATACCGACGCCGCGCTCGCTCACTCAGTCACCGCCTAAGCTCCGGGGTTGGTAAAAACCACTCTCGGAATACGGCATTATTTCCCTATGCGCTTAGACCATGTCTCGTATGTAACCAGTCACGATCAACTCTCTGACACAGTACAACGCCTCGGCGCCAAGCTCGGGACGACATTTGTAGATGGTGGAATTCACCCTCGCTTTGGTACTCGCAACTTCACAGCTCCGCTGCACTACGGCCACTACCTCGAAGTTGTCTGCCCACTCGATCACCCAGCCACGGATAGCAATGCCTTTGGTCGCGCTGTTTCGCGCCGCGCCAATGAAGGTGGCGGTTGGTTGACATGGGTCTTATCAACCGACGATATCGCTCCCATTGAAACTCGCATTGGTCGTCCTGCGGCCGAAGGTCATCGTCGCAAGCCTGATGGAACTGATCTACGTTGGAAGCAGATTGGAGTCGCCGATGTTTTGGAAGATAAGCAACTTCCATTCTTCATCGAGTGGCTCTCTACGGATCACCCATCAAAAGATGGAATCGCAACTGCTTCAATCACTAAAGTGGAATTTGCTGGCGATAAAGAGAAGATCCGTGAGTACGCAGGCTCAGATGTCTCTGATGCAATCGGCGATGTCGAAATTATCTGGGTAGATCCATCTACTAACGATGGAGATACTGGAATCGTTGCAATCTACTTACAAACTCCAAATGGTGAAGTCCGCGTCGACTAACTAGCTTGATTCACCTTAAATCGAGCGCGTTCTAGTTCTTCTCCATCAATCTCGCACGTAAATAAATATGAGCCCAACCGCGGGATGGGCAACAGAGGCATGTTAAAACCTAAGTTGATTACCTGCCATTCGCCAGGCTCTAAGCCTTCGGGGCGACCAACCTGAAAGTTCATCTCTGCACGGAATGGCCCGAAGGTATCTGGTCCTGTTGGAAGCAGCACATCTTGACCATCTATATCTTGCAGGCGGATTATTAATTGATGATCGCGGTTGGTCATATCCCATGGGACTTTGACTTGGACCGCGATGGCCACGTTGATTGGCCAAGGAGCACTAGCCTCGGCGGGCACTGTCACCCGATCAATTCCACCGCCAGAGATGAATAAGAGCCCGTTCGGGGTCTCAACGTGGTTGCACAATATCGCCGAAAGTTCCATAAATGACAGGGTACTCTTAACTCTCCGCCTCGGTGGCTCAGTGGTAGAGCAGCCCACTCGTAATGGGCAGGTCGCCGGTTCAATCCCGGCCCGAGGCTCCAGATTATTTCTAAGGCTCCTTAGGAAGAGGGAAAGCTCATGCAGTCAGAGTTGAAGACCGATCTATTTATCGACGGACAATGGGTTAGAGGCGCGGGCTCCCTCCCAGTGATGAACCCCAGCACGGGTCAATTAATTGCAGATATCGCAACGGCTGACCAAGAGCAATGTGATGCTGCGGTCACTGCTGCCTATAACGCCTTTCCGGCCTGGGCTAAAACTGCACCGCGCTTACGTTCCGAGATTTTGCGCAAGGCATTTGAAATTATGGTTGCCGAGGCTGATCAAATCGCACAATTGATCTCGATGGAGAATGGCAAGACTTTTAGTGATGCGCGCGGTGAGGTCATTTATGCGGCCGAGTTCTTTCGCTGGTTCGCCGAAGAGGCTGTCAGAACCCCCGGAGATTTTCGCCACGCTCCAAGTGGAGACAAGCGCATCCTTGTCACTCATCAACCCATCGGAGTAAGCCTTTTAATTACACCTTGGAATTTTCCAGCGGCGATGGCCACTCGCAAGCTAGGTCCCGCCTTGGCCGCCGGGTGCACTGTGATTTTGAAGGCGGCATCAGAGACGCCGCTTACTGCGCTTTGGATCGTTGATATTTTGCAACGTGCAGGTGTCCCGGCAGGAGTAGTGAATTTCATTATGCCTGAGAAGACTGGTGCGATGGTTTCCCGGATGATGCATGATCCCCGAGTGCGCAATCTATCCTTCACAGGATCAACTGAGGTTGGTCGGATCTTGCTCAAGGAATCAGCTGATCTCGTCCTTAGGACCTCACTCGAATTGGGTGGCAATGCACCATTCGTAGTGCTCGAAGATGCTGACATCGATGAAGCCGTTAAGGGCGCGATGATTGCAAAGATGCGCAACGGTGGGGCTGCCTGCACTGCGGCAAACCGATTTATCGTTGCAGAGTCAGTCGCCGCAGAATTCACCGCAAAGTTGACGAAGAGTATGGCCGATCTAAAGATGGCCGATGGACTCGCTGAAGGTGCCCAGTTGGGTGCCAGCGTTTCTCGCAAGGAACGCGACAAGATTGCAGAGCTTGTTAACGCCTCTGTTGCCGCAGGCGCTGAGTTGAAGTTGGGCGGCGTCGTCCCTGAGGGAGATGGTGCTTTCTATCCAGCAACAGTCCTCGCAGTGAAGAGCGATAACCCAATTCTGAACCACGAGGTCTTTGGACCAGTGGCACCAATTGTGACTTTTGATAGCGATGAAGAAGCGATCGCGCTCGCCAATGCCACCGAATATGGACTGATTGCCTACGTTTACTCCCAAGACCTAAAGAGATCTATACGAGTAGCCGAGGCGATCGAAGCTGGAATGGTTGCAATCAACCGCGGCGTGATCTCGGATCCTGCTGCACCCTTTGGTGGAGTTAAGCAATCCGGTTTGGGGCGCGAAGGTGGATTTGCAGGAATTCATGAGTTCTTGGAGACCAAGTACATCGGAGTGGAGATTTAGCCAAGAAGCGGTCTGGCGGCCGAGTAGTAGGCTTCTGAAATCTAAATAATAGGAGCCTCGCTTGCTTACTCAGATTCTCAAGAGATACCTGCGTCCTTATCGAACCCAGGTTTACCTCATCCTTTTGATGCTGCTGATCCAAGCTATCGCGAGCCTTTATCTTCCCAACTTGAACGCTGACCTCATCAATAATGGCGTCGCCAAAGGCAATGTGGGTTACATCTGGCATATCGGCGAGATCATGCTCGCCTCTAGCGCCTTGGTGATGGGTGCATCCGTCTGGCTAGCCTTCTTGGCAGCTCGGGTATCGATGGCATTTGGTCGCGATCTGCGTAGCGCTGTCTTTTCGGCGGTCGAAGGATTCTCGGCACGAGAGTTAAATAAATTTGGTGCGCCATCGTTGATCACGCGAAATACCAACGATGTGCAACAGGTTCAACTTGTTCTCTTCATGGGATTCACGATGATGATCGGTGCTCCAATCACTGGCATTGGCGCAATCATCATGGCGGTACGTTCCAATGTGAAGCTTTCGGGAATTTTGCTCGTTGTCCTTCCGATCATGTCCCTACTCATCATGCTGTTGCTGCGACGTATCGTCCCAGCGTTTCGCATCATGCAGATCAAGATTGATCGCATCAACTTAGTTCTTCGCGAGCAGATCTCAGGCGTACGCGTTATCAGAGCTTTTGTGAAGACAGCACAAGAAGAGGCCCGTTTTGGTGAAGCCTCAACGGATTTGATGCAGACGCAACTGAGGGTCACGCGCACCTTTGCTGTGATGTTCCCTTCCTTGACCTTGATACTCAATCTCTCATCAGTCGCGGTCATCTGGTTTGGTGGAAAGTTAGTCGCAGGCGGGCATCTGCAGGTTGGAAATCTGACCGCGTTCTCCAGTTACATTATGTTGATTCTGAGCAGCGTAATGATGGCTATCTTTATGACGCTACAGATCCCGCGAGCCGCAGCCTGTGCCGAGCGCATTCAAGAAGTTCTCGATACAGAGTCATCAGTTGTCGAAACGCTCAATCCAAAGAATCCGGTGGAGCGCAAGGGAGTCCTTGAATTCGAGGATGTAGAATTCCGCTACCCAGGCGCAGAACACCCCATCCTTTCGGGAGTCACCTTTACGGCGCGGCCCGGAGAGTTCACGGCGATCATTGGTTCGACTGGTTCTGGAAAATCCACACTTCTAAATCTCATCCCACGTTTCATTGATGTAACTGGTGGTGTTGTGAAACTAGATGGGATTGATGTCAGAGATCAATCTCTAGAGTCTTTGTGGTCCGAGATTGGCTTGGTTCCGCAACGCGCATTTCTATTTGGCGGCACCGTTGGACAGAACTTGCGTTACGGCAAAGCCGATGCTTCCGATGAAGAGTTGTGGCGCGCACTGGATATCGCTCAAGGCTCCGACTTCATTGGTGAGCTTCCCGAGAAACTCGAATCTAGAGTCGCACAAGGTGGCACCAATTTTTCTGGTGGGCAACGCCAACGTCTTTCAATTGCGCGCGCACTTGTTAAGAAGCCACAAATTTTGATATTCGATGATTCTTTTAGCGCTTTGGATTACACCACTGATTCCAAGTTGCGCACTGCCTTGCACAACGAAATGGGCCACACCACCATGATTGTGGTTGCTCAGCGTGTCTCCACAATCTTGCAAGCAGATCAAATCGTCGTTCTTGATCAAGGACGTGTTGCTGGCATCGGTACCCATGTTGAACTCATGGAGAGCAGTGAGACCTACCGGGAAATTGTCTTATCCCAACTGAGCCCAGAGGAGGCAGCCTCATGAGCCAGCGCGCTCCGCAACGTCCTCCTATGGCAGGAGGTGTGGGCCGCGGTGGTCCAATGGCAGGAATGATGGGTGGGCCTCCACAGAAATCTAAGGATTTCAAAGGTTCACTGCGCCGCCTGCTCCGCGAGGTAGGCGAGGAGCGTAAGTCCCTCTATGCCGTCTTTGTTTTGATAACTACCGCTGTAACGATCGGCTCCTTTGGTCCCAAAATCCTGGGGCATGCGCTCAACGATGTCTTCTCAGGAGTTATTGGAAGCCATCTGAAAACTGGTCAGACCACAGCACAGGCAGTTGCAACCCTACGTGCTCACGGGCAGAAGACCCTTGCCGATGTTGTCGGGAAGAGCGGCGCTATTCCTGGTAAAGGAATTGATTTCACCGCTGTCGCCCACTGGATCTCATTGGCTATTGGACTCTACCTGATCTCTTCACTCTTCTTATGGTTGCAGCAGTACTTGATGGCCGGCGTTACCCAGAAGACCGTCTTTAGATTGCGCCGGCTGGCAGAGGAGAAGATTGGTCGTCTTCCTCTTAG
>Ga0208260_1000246_pt1 | contig 21815 bp, 15 predicted proteins | sample CryBogCBH18Aug09_FD_184619 | JGI IMG/M metagenome (GOLD analysis project Ga0208260, IMG submission 184619) | Freshwater microbial communities from Crystal Bog, Wisconsin, USA - CBH18Aug09 (SPAdes) | ecosystem: Environmental > Aquatic > Freshwater > Lake | place: Crystal Bog, Wisconsin, USA...
CCGCTCTGGGGGTACCACGGGGTCGCCCCAACTACCGAGCGGATGGACACTGCGATCGGGCTTTCTCATTGGTTCGTCGGCGAACTTCTCGGGGAGTGATTTCACGGGTGCCTCGATGGCCGGGGTGACCGGTCTCTCGGGTATTGATTTCACCGGTGCCAATTTGACGGGTGTCGATTTCTCCAATTCGTCGCTCACCGGATTCATCCTGACTGGCTGCAACCTGACGAACGCCAACTTCACTGGTGCCTCGCTGTCTGGGGTCATCTCCGGTTCGGTAACCGCTTCGGCGAGTCCCACGCTGCCCGCGCAATGGGCCCTCCTCAATGGGTACCTCATCGGCGCCGGCGCCAACCTGTCGAATGCTTCGCTGCAGGGTCTGAATCTTTCGTCATTCGAATTGGCCACGACCAATCTGTCCAACGCCAACCTCACCGGCACGAACATGTCGGGTGCTGATTTGTCCCTTGCGTCACTGTCTGGTGCCGTCCTCAATGGGGCCACGCTCACGAACGCCCTCATGCTCGGCGCCGATCTCTCAAATGCGTCATTCGTCAACGCCACGCTGACCAACGCCACGCTTCTCGGGGCCACGCTCACCAACGCAACATTCACTGGGGCGACGCTCGCACAGGTGTCGTCAGGCCAGCTCTACGCGAGCACCACACCAGTTCTCCCGAATGGTTGGGGCCTGTTCAGCGGCTACCTCGTTGGTCCCGGTGCGAACCTCACGAACGCCATCTTGACCAACGCCAACCTCACCGGTATTGATCTACGAAATGCCACCTTGACCAACGTGGTGTCCGGCGGTATCACTGGCTCACCCGCCGTGTCGTCTGGGGTGGCCGTGATCGGTGGCTACCTCATTGGCCGTGGCGTCAATCTCTCGGGCGTCAATCTCTCGGGCGTCAATTTTGCGTCGTTGGACTTGACGAACGTGAACTTCAACGGGGCCACGCTTGCGGGTGCTGGTCTGAGCACCAACGACCTCACCGGGGTGATGTCGGGGAATGTGACGGGGGCGCCACAACTCCCTCGAAATTGGATTCTCACGAACGGCTACTTGATTGGCCCGGGCGTCAACCTCTCCGGTGCGCAATTGGGGGCAACGAATCTGTCCAACCTGAATCTCAGCGGGGCGACGCTCACCAACGCCGACCTCTCGCAGGCCACGCTCTCGGGCGTGACGTCAGGGTCGATTGTGGGCACGCCGGTGTTGCCATCGGGCTGGATTATCTCGAATGGGTACCTCATTGGTCGGGGCGCCAATCTCGCGGGGGCCAACCTAGTGGGCACCAACTTCAACGGACTCGATCTGACGGGCGCCAACTTCTCGAACGCTCAACTCAATGCGGCGACATTCCTCCGTGCGAACCTCACGAATGCCATTTTCTCTGGGGCCACGTTGAACCCGATTGCCACCACGACGACGGTGGCGGGGCAGAGCGGCCTCTCGTCAGGCCAAACAACCTTCACGGTCTCGTCGTCAACTGGTTTCCCGACGAACGCTTCCTTCGTGGTCACGATCGACAACGAGAACGTGCTGGTGCAGGGTCCGACCAATGGCGCCACCACCTGGACCGTGTTGCGCGGACAGTTCGGATCGGCGGCCGCGGCGCACGGCGCCAACGCCACTATCACCCTCCAGAGCAGCGGCGCTGACTTCACCGGTGCCACTTTGACCAATGCGAACTTCACCAACGCCTCCCTCTTCCGTATTGTTTCCGCGGGCATCACCTACAGCGGTACCGCACCGCAACTACCCAGCAACTGGGTGCTGGTCCCTGGCGGTTTCTTAGTGGGTCCTGGTTCGAACTTGTCGGGGCAGAACATGAGTGGGTTGTCGCTCCAGGGCGTGAACCTGTCGGGCGTGTACCTCATCGGTACCAATCTGTCGAACGCGAACCTTTCGAACGCCAACCTGTCGAACGCCTACCTCACCAGTGCGGTGCTCAACAACACCACCATGTCGAGTAGCAATCTCACGGGCGTAGTCTCGGGCGGCGTGTCCGGTTCACCCCAACTGCCGAGTGGCACGGTGTTGGTCCTCGGTTACATCGTGGGCGCGGGGGCCAATCTGCAGGGGGCCAATCTTCAGAACGCCTCACTCAGCAACGTCAACCTTTCCAACGCCAACCTGACCAATGCCCTGCTCGACGGCATCACTATTGCCTCCTCATCGCTCACCAACACCAATCTGACTGGTGCCTCGCTGCAGTCGGCCACCCTGAGCGCCCTCGATCTTTCGTCGGCGAATTTGGCTGGTGCCAACTTGAACCTGGCGAATCTTTCTCAATCCACCCTGGGCGCAAACACCGGTCTGTCGAGTGGTACGACCTTCACGAACGTCTCCCTCTTTGGTGCCACCCTGGCCGGCTGCAACTTGGCGGTCGTCGGGGCCGGCAACCTCAATGGCTTGAGTACAGGCTCGATTAGCGGGTCGCCGACCCTCCCGAGCGGTTGGTGGCAAACCCCGTCGTACGGCTACTTGGTGGGCCCGAACGCGAACCTGGAGAATGCGAATCTGCAGACGACCACGTTCTCCTCGCCCAACTTCAGCAACGTCAATCTTCGCGGGGCCACTTTCTACGGTTCGGTGCTCGTCGGCGCCAACTTTACGAACGCCGACCTCACGGGTGCCAACTTCACGGCCGCGAACGTGACGAACGCCACCTTCGCCGGCACGACAATGGCCTCCGTCAACTTCGGTAACGCCGACCTTGCGGGTGTTGTTCTGCCGAGCAACGTGTCGAAGCTCTACGCCGTCAACGTCGACTTCTGCGCCGCGAACTACAGTTTCTCACCCTCCTCGCAATCGTGGTCGGGAAGTTGTTCGTCCACCGTGCTCCCGGCCGCTCTGCCGAGTGGCTGGCAGGTCTTTAACGCCGGTCCGAGTTCGCCCCGCACGTTCCTCGCTGGCCCCGGCGCCAATCTGGCCTTCGCCGATCTCAGCGGAGCAAATCTGAGCGGTCTGTCGTTGAGTGGTGTCTCGTCGGGTTTCCTCGCCGCCTGCCCGTCGAGCGGCGCACTGCCGTCGGGGTGGACCTGTTCGAGCGTGGGCAATCAGTCCGGGTTCACGAACAACAGCGGCACCAACAGCGACTTTTGGTTGCTCGGTCCCAATGTCGATCTCTCCAACCAGGACTGGAGCTCACTCGGCAGTCCCTCCTTGGCGAACGCCTCGATCCAGGGTGCCGACCTGTCGGGGTCGAATTTCGGCACCACTGACTTCACGAACGCCGATCTCGGCAGCAACGCCAACCTCTTCGCCACCAATCTGTCGTCGGCAACGCTCACGAACGCCTTCTTCCACGACCTTGGAACAACGGCCAGCGTCTCCCTGCCGAGTGGCTTCCAGGTGGTGTCGCGCCCGAGCGCCGTGGGTAACGGCCCTTCGAACACGTTGGTGGGCCCGGGAATCAATCTGTCGGGATTCAACCTCTCAAATTGGAATCTGTCGGGTCAGAACATGACCAACGTGAACGTGTCCGGCACCAACGTCTCGAACGCCAACGTGACCAACAGCGTGCTGAATCGGCCCGCCACCGCCGGATCGATTAACGCCTACACGCTCAACTGGGGCAAGAGCAGCGGTTCGCTCTACGCCACGGGCCCCACAACCTTCATGTGTCCCGCGGGCTACGTGGTGTCGCAATTGGCCCTCGGCACCACGGATGGTGAGAACGCCACCGAAAACTTCGTTTTCAACTGTGCGCCGGTGACGTCGTCGGGTGCTCTTGACAACGCCAATAGCTTCGTTCCGGAAAACGCGCTCTACAACAGTTCCAATACCAATAATGGTTCCATCAACTCCAACTGCGGCAACGGTCAAGCGGCCTTTGGCCTCCAGGCCACCCTCCGCGGTGGCTTCACCAATGGCGGCCTCGAGTGCGCCGATTTCCCCACCGAGTCGCACGCGTACAACGCCAACATGGCGTGGGGCGCCAACGGCGGTTCCAACGGGTACAACACGACCAACTGGAGTTGCCCAGTGGGGCAGTGGATTGTCGGCTTCCAGCTGACCTTGAGTTACCACGGCGGTCAGTACGGCTATTCGCAGGCTTTCCCTGGGCAGAACAACTTCCTCTCGGTGTACGAGGTCAATCAGGTGATTTGCCAGACCTGGAATCAGTCGAGTTGGGGGGCGACCGGCGTCATGACGGGTACCCCGCAGTCGCTCGCCTCACCCGGCTGGGCCTACGTCAACGGTTCCATGGTGGGGCAGGGGGCGAACCTGAGTGGCGTCAACCTGTCGAACGCCAACTTGACCGACGTCAATCTGACCAATGCGAACCTAACCAACGCGAACCTGAGCGGGACCAACCTGTCGGGCGTGGTCTCGAGTGGCATTCAGGGATCGCCACAACTACCGGGTGCGTACTACATCTGCAATGGCTTCCTAGAGGGCCCCAACGTATCGTTCGTCGGCGCTAACTTGACGAGTTGCGACTTTGGCGGGTCGGCGGGCTATGGTCGAAACTTCAGTGGCGTGTCCTTCGTTGGGGTGAATCTCCAGTCGGTGCACTTCGACAGCGCTTACATGCCTAATACCTACTTCGACGCTTCCACCAATCTCAACGGGGCCTACCTCGAAGATGCCACGTTGACCTCGGCGGTGCTGTCCGATCACGACCTGACGTTGCTGGGGAATCTCTACAAGGCCAATCTGACCGGCGCGAGTTTGATCAATGACAGCATTCAGGGGAGTTCGGCCTTGTCGGCGAACGTGAATTTCACCAACGCCATCATTTGGAACTCGCGCCTCTACGGTGACTTCACCCTCGGGGGCAACGCCAACTTCACCTCGACGCAGTCGGGCGGCAACTCGTTCACGAACTGCCATCTCCCTAATCCGTGGAACTACAGCTCAGCAGGATGGATTCGCTAATGAAGGTAACGTCACGATTCACGCTCGCGGTACTCGCACTGACATCGCTCGGCCTCGTGAGTGGCCACGTCGCGCCTGGCGCGCCACTGTGGCAGAAGCCACTGGTGGCGCCCCATGGCGGCCTCGACATCGGCGTCGCCCCGGGGCCGAACGGAACGCTGTGGGTGGAGAATGCCTCGGGTGCCGGCACTCTCACGAATAGTGACGCACTGGGAAATGCGGTAGTCGGCGTGCCGGTCCGTCATCTGGCCCAGTGTGGCGGCAACGCTTCGGGTCTGGCGAGTACGCCCAAGGGGGAGCTCTGGGCTACCTGTTACGCCCCGAGTTCCTTGCAGCAGTTGACGAACGTGACTCACGTCAATGCGGTGCCTGGTGGCACGCCCTGGGGCGTGGCGGTCGCCCCGAGTGGCACGCTGTGGGTGGCGGACCTCTCGGGAAACGTGTCGACGTATGGACCGACGGGCCACCGTCTCGGTACGCCGATAACGGGCCTCTCGTCGACCGACCATCCCCTCGCAATTGATGGGGCCGGACGATTGTGGGTGGTCGAAGACGGCGGTGTGGTGCAGTACTCCGCAGCTGGCACACCTACGGGGGTAACAATCGGAGCGACCAACGATGTCGGGGCTATCGCGATAGACCCCACCGGCACGGTGTGGACTATCTCAACTGGCGGCGACGTCCTTCGGGGCTTTTCGCCAAGGGGGCTGCCGGTGGGCGAGCCGCTCATCAATCCCGCGCCCTCCACTGATCGCGTCTACTTCGCGACGTTCGATAGCAGGGGAAATTTTTGGTTCAGCACCGGGGCAGCCGTGCAAGAGGTAACCAGTGTCAGTCGGGCAGCCGGGACCGCCGGTAGCCGACCGAGCACGCCGACGAAGGTGGTCGCGCATCAGTATGCGAACACGGCCACTATTGACTTCGCCGCGGGTCGTGTGGGGAGTCTCCCAACGCACTTCGTCGTGACCGCGTACCGCGATGGCCGCTCCGTCGGCGTGGTGTGCAATTTGACGTCGAGCCGCCGCTGCCTCGTTGCTTCGTTGACTCCGAACCGGTCGTACCGTTTCGTGGTGACGGCCGTCAACGTACTGGGTCGTGCGTCCTCCCCACAGTCATCGCCCGTGCGCTACGCACCACCGCGCGGTGTTCGACCGACAGCGCCAGAAAACCTTCGAATCGTAACGGGCACGACGCGTGAGGTCTCGCTGCACTGGACCGCGGCCAAGGGGGCGACCACGAGTGACGTCGTGGCCTACGCCTGCAATGGTGGAACCAAGCGCTTCATCACGGTCACCGGCACGTCGTGCGTCCTGCCCCGCAGTGTCATCGTTCGCCACGGAGGCTTCGTGGTGTTGTCAGTGGTGGCGGTCGACGCGGCCCATCGCCACAGTGCCCCGGCACTTCTCGATATCAAGGTTTCCTGACACGTTCACGAGGAACACCAGCCGAGCGTGCCAGAAGGTGCCCGTGAAGACTGGTAGTTTTACTGTATGAAATCACCTCGATTCGGTGCCGTGTTAACCGCGATGGTGACACCGTTTGATGCAAATGGGGCGCTCGACGTTGATGAAGCCATTGCGCTGGCTCGTTACTTGGTGGCCCACGGATCCGACGGTCTCGTGCTGGCCGGTTCGACCGGTGAGGGAAGTGCGCTGAGCGATGAGGAGAAGTGTGCACTCTTCGCCGCCGTCGCCGAAGCGGTGACCGTGCCAGTGTTGGCGGGTACCTCGTCGTCGGATACTGCTCGCTCGGTAGAGCTCACTCGAAACGTCGCCGCGCTCGGCGTGGCCGGTATTTTGGCCACGACCCCGGCCTACGCCCGGCCGAGTCAGTCCGGTATTGCCCAGCACCTGGCGGCGATGGCCGACGCGACGACACTGCCCGTCATGCTCTACGACATTCCGGCCCGTACCGGTCGGGCCATCGCGCCGGCGACCACGATTGAACTGGTGCGGGGTGTGTCGAACATCGTGGCCCTCAAAGACGCCTCTGGACAGTTGGCCGCCGCCGCGACCACCAAGGCGACGCTCGGTGACGAATTTGATTTATACAGCGGTGATGATGCCCTCACCCTGCCCTTCATGGCGATTGGTGCCGTGGGGGTTGTCTCAGTGTGTTCGCACTGGGTGGGCGATGAAATGAGTGCCATGGTCCGTCACGCTTCCGCTAACGAGTGGGAGGTCGCCCGACGCATAAATGCCTCACTCGCGAGCTCGTACGCCTTCGAAGGGTCCGAGGCGTACCCCAACCCCGTCCCGGCCAAAGCCGCCATGCGCGCGCTCGGCGTCAACGTGGGCCAGTGTCGTTTGCCACTCGGCGACAGTGACGACGTCATCGACTACGCGGCGTCCTCGCTCGTGTCGACGCTGATGGCTTCTCGTGTCTAAGCCCACCGTTCGCGTTACCTTCCTCGGCGGCCTTGGGGAAATCGGTCGTAACTGTGCGGTGCTCGAACAAGATGGGCGCTACGTCATCGTCGATGCCGGTCTCATGTTCCCCGAGCCCAACATGTACGGGGTGGACCTCATCCTGCCCGACTTCCGTTGGCTGATCGAACGCAAGGACAAGATCGACGGCATCGTGTTGACCCACGGTCACGAAGACCACACCGGGGCCCTGCGTTACCTCGTTAAGGATGTCAACGTCCCCATCTACGGCTCGGCCTTGACGCTCGGATTCGCTCGTCATCGCCTCACCGAGGCCAAGGTCGCCCACGATTTGACCTTCATTGAGGTCACCGACGGTGAACGTCGTCGGATTGGACCGTTCGAGGTTGAATTCATTCCCGTCACCCACTCGGTGCCCAGTGCCCACGCCATTGCCTTCCACACGAAGGCCGGCATCATCGTGCACTCGGGCGACTTCAAACTCGACCTCACCCCAATCGACAATCGTCGAACGGACGTCGCCCGTTTGGCGGCGTTAGGTGACGAGGGGGTTGCGCTGCTGTTGTGTGACTCCACGAACGCGGAAGAGCCCGGCTTCACCCCGTCGGAGAAGTCTGTTGGTGGCGCGCTCAACCGTCTCTTTCTCGAGCGCCCGAACCGGCGCATGGTGGTGGCCTGCTTCGCGAGCCACATCCACCGCGTCCAGCAGATTGTGGACGTCGCACGTGGGCAAGGTCGAAAGGTGGCTCTGATGGGCCGCTCGATGGAGGCCAACGTCAAGCTGGCCCGGAAACTGAACTTGCTGCACGTCGACATGGCCGACTTCATCGATATTGAGAACGTCTCGCGGTACGAACCGGGAGAGGTCTGCGTGATCTGCACGGGTTCGCAAGGTGAGCCCATGGCCGCGCTCTCGAAGTTGTCACGCGGTGACGCCCGCAACTTCACTGTTGGCGCGGATGACACGATTATTTTGAGCTCGCACCCGATTCCGGGTAACGAGTGGTCGGTGGGACGGGTCATTGACGACCTGCACCGCGCTGGCACCGAAGTGATTCACTCTGGTCACGAACCGGTGCACGCCTCGGGTCACGCTCGACAGGGGGAGCTCCGCACGTTCCACCAGTTGCTGCGACCCCGAAACTTCGTTCCCGTGCACGGCGAGTACCGCCACTTGCGTCACCACGCCGACCTGGCTGCTTCTATGGGTCTGGGTGACAAGCACATTCTCATCTGCGAAGACGGCGACCAGATCGAAGTGTCGCTCGACGGCATCCGCCGTGCGGGCCAGGTCCCCGCGGGTTTCCACTACATTGACGGCTCGGCGGGCGACTTGGATGAGAAGCCGCTCGAGGAGCGTCGGATGCTCGCCGCGTATGGCGTCGTCCAAATTTCAGCGGGCGTCGATGAACACTCGGGCACCCTCGCGCAGCCCGTCAAAGTAACGACGCGCGGATGGTTTGACGGTGATCACGACCGCAGCGTCGTTGACGCCATCACGCAGTCTGTTCGCGACTCGCTGCAGGCCTCGCTCGCCGAAGGCGTGCGCGACGCGGACGAACTGTCAAAGGTGGTCCAACGAGCAGCGGGACGACTTCTGGGCCAGAAGTTCCGACGCCAGCCAGTTCTGATGGTGGCCGTACTCGTCCTCTAGTCCTTTTCGGGTTCGCCGTTACCGGCGTTCGCCCGACCGGTGCGGTAGAAGGATTTTGTCCGAATCTGTTCGTCCGTGAGGCCCCGATCGCGAAGCGCCGCGGTCACCGTTTTGACGACGGAAAACTCGGCGAAGACGTAGGCCTGACCGACGTGATCGGGGAAGTCGAAGGCACTCAGACCAGTGAGAAGTCCGGCGGGATCGTGGTACTGGCGACCCTGTCGTTCGACGAAGATGCCCGTGACACCAAGTCCTTCGTCAAAAGGTGCCGTGCGGGCGTCCTCCATGGTGTCGACTTCGACGATAAAGATGGCCTTGCCGGGCACTTCAATCGATTCGGCCATCCGATAAAACGAGGCCAGTCCCGTCGTGTCGCCGACAAAGAGATGCCAATCTGCCATCGGATCAAGTGTGATCTTGCCGCGTGGTCCAACGATGTCAACGTCGTCACCCACCTGGCATGACGTCGCCCATGAGGCGCCGGGTCCCTCATGATTGGTCACAATCCAGAGGGTGATGGTATTGGCGTCATCGTCGCGGTGGCGAACGCTGTAGCGACGACGTGTGGGTCGCCCCTGGGCGTCGTGAACGAGCACCATGACGTCATTGCCGGGCACACCACCAATTGAGGCGTCACCGTGCAGTGTGACCTCGTAGAGTTCGGGGCTTAATTGGCTGGTTGACTGAACCGTGAGCACGGCCGCCGACACGCTGAGGCGATCCGCTAGTTGCTGCGAGATGGGGTCAAGTGAGCAAACCATGGAAGTACATTACCCAGAGAGCACGGAAAGCGAACACTAGTTCGGTATCGTTGAGGGGTGGCTACCGCACGAAAATCCAAACCAGCGCCGAAGCGCACCGCCAAGCACGCGGCGAAGAAGGACTCGGTGTGGACTCGCCACGAACGAGACATCTGGATTGTGACCTTTTTCGTGGTGGGAGTCTTCGGACTGTTAGCCGAAATTGGTGCATTGGGACCCGTGGGTCGCGTCATCGCGGCCGCCCTGGAGAGCGTGATGGGGCTTGGACGGTACGCCTTGACCGTGTCGCTCGTGGTGTTGGCGGGTGCCTTAGTGCTCGGACGAGTTGAGTTTGAACGGGCCCGCTTTACCTGGGGCATTGGCCTCCTTGTCACTTCCGTCAGTGGGCTCAGCGAGGTGGCAAGCGACCATCCGTCGTATGGTGCGCCGAGTGCTGTCCTCGGACGAGCTGGTGGCTGGATCGGCATCGCCATTGGTGGCTCGTTGCGTCACTGGTTGGGGTCGCTCGGCGCGGCCGTACTGCTGCTGGCCATCGCGGTGGTTGGCATCATGTTCGCCACCTCAATTGGCCTTCGCGTTCTCGTCGCCGCTCTGGTGGCCTTGACCAAGGCCATTGCGACCCGAGCAGCTCAATGGTGGACGGCGCGTCCGAAGGTTGCGGATGAACCCGTGAAGCCCGAGCCGGCAGTGAAGCCCCGCCGCGAACGTCGCCCCGCGGCAAAAGAGACTGACGAACCTGCGCCGGAAACCGTGACGCCAACTGTCGAGGCGGATCCCTACGAGGCGTCGTATGAACCCGTCGAGGAGTCGGTACCGGCGCCGGCCAGACCATCCAAGGAGCCCGTGCAGACCGGCTCGTGGACATTGCCCTCGATGTCGTTGCTGACCCGAGTCAAGGAACAGCGTCAGGACCGTGACGCCATTGAGGCCGCCGGGGCCGAATTAGTGGAGGCCCTCACCGCACACGGTGTCGACACGACGCTGGTGGGCTTTACCGTTGGACCAACGGTGACGCGCTACGAACTCGAACTCGGCCCCGGTGTGAAGGTCGCGCGTGTGACCTCGCTTAACCGCGATATTGCTTACGCGATGGCGACGCCCGATGTCCGCATTCTGGCCCCTATCCCCGGTCGGTCGGCCATTGGTGTCGAAGTACCAAACCGTCAGCGGACGTTGGTCGTGCTGGGTGACCTGCTAGCCACCGAAGAGGCCATTGCGTCGACCCACCCGCTCGACGTGCCGATTGGCCGCGATATCTCCGGTAAGACCATTGTGGTCAATCTCGGTGAGATGCCGCACGTCTTGATCTCCGGTGCGACCGGTGCCGGTAAGTCGTCGTGCATCAACTCACTCATCACCTCGTTGGTGATGCGCGCCACGCCCGATCAACTGCGGTTGCTCCTCATCGACCCCAAGCGCGTTGAGATGGGGCAGTACAACGACCTGCCTCACTTGCTGGCGCCCGTCGTGGTCGACCCGAAGAAGGCTGCCGGCACGTTGCACTGGGCCGTGAAGGAGATGGAACGTCGCTACGACATCCTCGCCGAAAGTGGCGCTCGCGACATCACGAGTTACCAGCAGATGATTGCTCGCGGTGAGCTGAAGCCCATTCCGAGCATCCGGGAAGAAGTTGCCGACGCCGTGGAGCGTGCCACCGGACTGCCCTCGGACGTACCATCCTCACCCGAGCCCGAGACCTTCCCCTACATCGTGATTGTCGTGGACGAGCTCAACGACCTCATGATGGTTGCCGCACGTGACGTCGAAGAGTCCGTCGTGCGCATTGCTCAAATGGCCCGAGCAGTTGGCATTCACCTCGTCCTCGCGACCCAACGCCCGTCGGTGGACGTCATCACCGGCGTCATCAAGGCCAACGTCCCGTCTCGAATGGCCTTTGCCGTCTCCTCCCTCGCGGACTCGCGCGTCATCCTGGACCAGGCCGGTGCCGAGCGCCTTATTGGCAAGGGTGACATGCTCCTCGTTACCGCATCGAGCAACATTGCTCGACGGCTCCAGTCGCCGTGGGTCTCGGAAGAAGAAGTTCGCAAGGTCGTGGAGAACTGGAAGGCGCAAGGCGGACGCCGTGAAACAGTAATCGCACTCGACGCTCCCGTTCGCCTCGAGGGTGGGTCGTCGGGGGGCACTGAGGATGACGACGACGAGTTGCTACGTCAAGCCCGCGACCTCGTGATCCGCACGCAGTCGGGTTCGACCTCCATGCTCCAGCGCAAGTTGCGGGTGGGTTTTGCCCGAGCGGGCCGCCTGATGGATCAACTCGAGCAGGAGCACGTCGTCGCGCCGGGCGATGGTTCAAAGTCTCGCAAGGTACTCGTCACGCTCGACGAGTACGACCCGTCAGCGTTCTAGCGTGGCTCGCCCCGCAACCTTCATCGGGCGACTTCGAGCCTCGTGGCGCGGCGTTGGTCTGCGTCTGCTCGGCGTAGTGCTCGGTGCCGTAAGTGCCGTTGGCGGCCTCGTGGCCATGCAGCTGCCGTTGCTGCACCCGGCCGCGGCGGTCGCGGTGGACGTGGGATCTCTCCCACTGCACGCCACCGTGCAGCATCCGCTGTGGCCCGCGCAGGGCGAGGCGGCCATCGTTATCCCGCAGCTCGGCGTCGACCAGTCGACATCGTCGGCGCTGCTACCGATTGCGTCGCTCACCAAGATGATGACGGCCTACGTGGTGCTGGCCAAGTTGCCGCTGCAACCGGGCCAGTCCGGACCGTGTCTGGTGGTGAATGCCGCCGACGTGAGCGCCTATCAGTCAATGAGGAGCAGTGATCAGTCCTCGGTGGCAGTGGCGGCGGGGGAGCGTCTCTGCGAGGCCGATCTGTTGCGGGGTTTGTTGGTGCACTCGGCGTCAAATTTCGCCGCGATGCTGGCCGACTTGACGTGGGGAAGTCAGGATGCCTTCATTGCCCAGATGAACGCCGTCGCTGTCGCGCTCCAGATGGTGGGCACCCACTACAGCGACGTCTCGGGGTACCGACCTACCAATGTCTCGACGGCCAGTGACCAAGGACGTCTGGCGGCCCTCCTCATGGCCAACCCGGTCTTCGCCAGCGACGTGAACAACGCCAGTGTGGTGTTGCCGGTGGCCGGTCGAGTCAATTCGTTCACGCCCTTTGTCGGGAGTTACGGCGTCATTGGTGTTAAGTCTGGTCGTACGCAGGCCGCGGGTGGCTGTGACGTGATGGCCACGATGCTGTCGTACGCCGCTCGTCCCACCCTCGTCATCACCGTGGTGCTGAACCAGCGGGGCGGTGATTTATTAGGCCCCGCCGGTGCCGCCGCTCTCGCGTTGACACAGTCGATAACACCCGACGCAATCGTGGCGATTGTTCACCGTGGCTCGGTCGTTGGGCGAGTGCAGTGGGCGGGCAAAGAAACGGACCTCGTGGTGCGAAGAGGTCTGCAACTGTCTCCGACGTGGGTCCCATTGGGCACGAGCCCGGCTTCTTATTCGTACCACGTTGCTCTCCACCGCTTTTCGAAGCGCCTCCGACGCGAGGCACTGGTTGGATCGCTGACGGTGCGTAGTGGGGATGTTGCTCACACCAGAATGATCGTGGTGCGAGACGCCATTGGTCCAGCCACCTTGTGGCAGGACCTACGCTAGAAGTCATGCGCGTACGTGTTCCGGCCTCGTCGGCCAATCTAGGTCCGGGCTTTGACGCCCTCGGTGTTGCCCTGAGTCTGTATCTCGAGGTGAGTGTGACACCGGCCGACGAGTTCTCGATTACGACGTCTGGTTTCGGTGCGGGATCCTTCGACACACCCGACCACCTTGGCGCCGTCGTGGCCCGACGCGTACTCGGGCACGACCGCTTCGCCATGCACGTCCACTCCGATATTCCGCTCTCTCGCGGACTGGGATCATCGGCGTCGTTGGCGTTGGCCGCCGCGGCCGCGGCCGGAAGTACAAACCCTCTCCACGAAGCCATCGTGGTTGACGGCCACGCGGAGAACGCTGCGGCCTCACTACGCGGAGGCTTGGTGATTGCGACGACGAATGACACGGATGGTGCCGTTGTTCGTGACCTGACTCTCGATCCCGCCTGGCGATTCGTCGCCGTCGTTCCCGACCAGGAGCTCGCAACGGCCGACGCTCGTCGGGTGCTCCCTGCCTCGGTGCCGTATCACGATGCGGTGGCCAATGTCGGTGCGGTGGGTCTGCTCATCGCCGGACTGGCGAGGCACGCTGACTTTGTGGCCGCCGCCATGGATGACTATCTCCATCAGCCCTACCGCATGGATCTCCTGCCCTTCGCGCGGCCACTCCTGGCGCGCTTACGCGAAGCAGGAGCGGCCGGTTCATGCTGGTCGGGTGCCGGTTCCACGATGTTGGCCCTCGTCACGAACGAGACTGCAGACGCGGTGGCCGCTGTGGCCTCCGCCTTTCTCGTCGACAACGAAGTGGCCGGAGTGGTCCACGTGCTCGACGCCGACCGTCGAGGCCTCGTGGTTGTTGATGAGTAGTACTCGCTCGCGAGACGCCGTCGTTGGCGCCGTGTTGATTGTGGCGGGCGCGACGAGTATTCAGTGGTCGGCGGCCATCGTGGAGCCAGCGTTTCGTGTCTTTTCTCCGAATGCGGTGAGCGCGTGGCGCTTCTTTTTTGGGGCCCTGGTGCTTCTCGCCCTCACCCGACCCCCACTGCACCGTTGGCACAAAGAACAGTGGCGTAGTGCGATCGCCCTCGGCCTCGCCGTGGCGTTCATGAATCAGTGTTTCTTCCAGTCCATCGCCCGTATCCCGTTGGGTGCGGCCGTGACTATTGAGTTCCTCGGTCCACTGACGGTGGCCGTGGTCGGTCAACGCTCGAGACGCCACCTCGCCTTCGCCGGTCTGGCTGCCGTGGGTGTGGTGTTTCTGGGTCATCCGGGTGGCCACCTCACAACGTTCGGCGTTCTCTTCGGCCTCGGCAGTGGCCTCGGCTGGGCTGGGTACATCTTCGCCAACAAGCGAGTAGGCGTCGCTGCGCCGGGCTTCGGAGGACTGGCGGTGTCGATGGCGGTGGCCGCGGTGGCCACCACTCCTTTCTCTATGAGTTCAGTGGCGACGCTGTCCGCACACCCCTGGTTGGGCGGCCGCCTCCTTCTCGTTGCCTGCATGTCCATTGTTTTTGGCTTCGCGCTCGAGCTCCAGGCCCTGCGGCGACTCCACGCCGCCAGTGTGGCGGTACTCATGGCCGTCGATCCAGCGATTGCGTTCGTTCTGGGCTTTCTGGTGCTGGGCCAGCGGGCGGGTGGCTGGGATCTCGTGGGGCTTCTGTGCGTGGTCGCCGCCGGCGTCGGGGTCACGATTGATCAGCACGGTGACAACGCGTCGACCGCAGCAAAAGCCTCTACGAATTAGGCTGAGAGGGTGAGCCAACCGAAAACTTTCGCGATTCGCACCTTCGGGTGCCAGATGAACGAACACGACTCGGAGCGGCTGGCCGGCCTCTTAATGGCCGATGGTCTCGTGCCGGCGGAGGCCGATACCGACGCCGACGTCGTCGTGTTCAATACCTGCACGATTCGAGAAAACGCCGATTTGAAGCTCTACAGCGCCCTTGGTCACCTCAAAGCCGAAAAGGAACGCCGACCCGGTATGCAAATCGCCGTGGGCGGCTGCATGGCCCAGAAAGATCGGGGCTCCATCCTCGAGCGCGCCGAGTGGGTGGACGTCGTGTTTGGTACGCACAACCTGGCCCAAGCACCCGCACTCCTTCGTCGGGCCGCCGTGGAGGGGCCCATCGTGGACGTCTGGGACGCCCCCGACCACGCGGCCGCCATCGACATGGCCCCCGCGCTCTACGCCGTGCGAGAACTGCCGTGGGCGGCGTGGATGACAATTCAGACGGGCTGCGACAACACCTGCGCCTACTGCATCGTTCCGTCGGTGCGGGGTGAGGAAATCTCTCGACCCTTCGACGACTTGATTCGTGAGGCGGAACTCCTGGCGGCGTCCGGAGTGACCGAGATAACGGTGCTGGGGCAGAACGTCAACTCCTACGGTCGCGACATCACGAAGCGACGCCCGCTCTTCGCCGATTTGCTCCGCGCATTGGGTGCCATCGATGGTATTGAACGACTACGTTTCACGTCGCCGCACCCCAAGGACTTGCGTGAAGAGACCATCGCCGCAATGGCTGAAACGAATGCCGTCTGCCCGCAGCTGCATTTGCCGATGCAGTCTGGTTCCGACCGGGTCCTCGCCGGTATGCGCCGTGGCTACACCGCCGAACGCTACATGGAACGGCTCACGAGTGCTCGGGCGATGTTGCCGGACCTCGCGGTCACGACTGACCTCATTGTTGGTTTCCCGGGTGAAACCGACGCCGAGTTCGACGAAACGCTCGCCGTGGTCGCCGAGGCCGATTTCGACTCGGCCTACACCTTCATTTTCTCGCCGCGTGAGGGAACTCGGGCCGCCACCATGACCGATGAGTTCGTCGATGATGCCGTGGTCACGGAGCGATTCGCTCGCCTCAAGGATGTGCTTGACCGGTCGGCCCTGCGCAAACACGAAGCCCGCGTTGGTGTTCGCGAGGAAGTGCTCGTGGAGGGTCCGTCACGTCGCAACGATCAGGCCATCTCCGGCCGCACGCGACAGGGGAAGTTGGTCCACTTTCCCGTCACAGAGCGCACTATTCGGCCCGGAGCACTCGTCGAGGTTGACATTACCCACGGGGCGCCCTACCACCTGCTCGGTGAGCTGGTGTCACTCGTACGAGAGCCGAAGCACAAACGCCGTATTCCCGTGGTGTCGCAGTGAGGAACCACGGCGGCATGGCCGTGGCGCTGGTGGGTCCAACGGCCTCCGGGAAATCAGCGATTGCCCATCAGGTCGCCCTGTCGATGCCCGGGTTCGTGGAGATTGCCTGCGTTGATTCAATGACGGTCTACCGGGGCATGGATATCGGAACGGCGAAGCCGAGTACGGCTGACCAAGCTGAAGCGCCCTACCACCTGCTGGACTTGGTGGACGCGAGCGAGGAGTTCACGCTCTCGCAGTTCCAATCGGCCGCGCGAGTGGCGACCGACCTCATCTGGGCGCTTGGTGGCGCCGTGCTCTATGTCGGCGGCACCGGCCTCTACGGTCGAGCAGTGCTTGACAACTTCGACATACCCGGTCAGTTTCCCGAGGTGCGCGCAGCACTCGAGGCTCGCACCGATGACCTCCCCGCGCTGTACGCGGAGTTGCAGATGCTTGACCCGACGGCCGCCGCCACAATGGAGCCGACCAATGAACGTCGGATTCTTCGCGCACTCGAAGTATGCCTCGGCGCCCAACGCCCCTTCTCTTCCTTCGGTTCGGGCATGCGGACGTATGGTCGCGAGCGCGTGGTGCAGATTGGCCTCGACGTTGATCTGGTGACCCTCGACGAGCGCATCACGTCTCGTTTCCGGCTGTGGATGGACGAGGGTTTTCTCGATGAGGTCGCTCGCCTGCGCGAATCTGGCATGAGTCGCACGGCTCGCCAGGCCGTTGGCTATCGCGAACTCTTGGCGCACCTCGAGGAAGGTGTAGCCCTTGACGCGTGCGTCGACGCCGCGATTACGCAGAGCAAGCGGTTGGCTCGTCGCCAGCGGTCTTGGTTTGGTCGTGACCCTCGGGTCCGTTGGATGAGCAGCCCCGATCAGGCGCTCGAGGAAGTTCGACGCGTGCTCGAGAGCCCCGACGGCTTCGTGCGAGACTAAGAAAATGACGCAGCTGCAAAAGTGGCACGGGGCCGGTAACGACTTTTTGGTGAGTGTGGCCCCCGACCTCGTCTGGACGCCGGAGTTAGCCCGTCTCGTGTGTGACCGTCACCTCGGTATCGGTGCGGATGGTCTACTCGTGGCGACGGCGCAGGGCGACGACGTAGCGATGACCCTGTTCAATGCCGACGGTTCGGTGGCGGAAATGTCGGGAAATGGCATTCGCGTTTTGGTGGCGGCGTGGAAGCGCGCGACCAGCGACGACCGTTCGGTGATCACGGTCCATACCGCCGTGGGCGTTCGGCACGTCTCGCTTGAACTAGATGGTTCGTTCGGCGATGGCTCGGTGTTGATGGGTCCGGTGACGCTGCATGCCCCCCTCGAGGGAACGCTCGGCGTGGCGTCGGTTGGCAATCCCCACGTGGTCGTACTTGACCAACCGGAGTGGGACGACACGATGCGCGAGCGTCTGGCCGCCGACTGGGCCGGGCAGCTCGGTGGTGCCAACGTGGAATTCGTGACGGTGCGGAGCGTTGACGAAGTGGCGCTCCGCGTCATCGAGCGTGGTGTTGGCTGGACCTTGGCCTGTGGCACGGGGTCCTGCGCTACGGCGGCGGTATGTCATGCGGCCGGCCTCACGAACCGAGACGTGACGGTGGCAAATCCCGGGGGAGTGCTTCGTGTTTCGTTCGAGGGAGACGAAGCGACCCTGCGAGGACCCGTTGCCTTCGTCGGCGACGTGACGTGGTCGCGGTAGTGACCTACATACCCACCACGCTTATTGATCGCAGTTTTCGCGAAAAGATTGTGCTCGTCGGTGTGCTCTTTCCGGGCATGACACCCGATGAACTTGATCACCAACTCGATGAACTGGCACTGCTCGTCGACACCGCGGGAGCAGACGTCGTGGCTCGCGTGATTCAACGGCGCGACAGTCCCGATCCGGCAACCTTCCTCGGATCGGGCAAGGTCGACGAGTTACGGGAGCTGTGCTTGGCGGTGGACTCCGACACCGTGGTGTTTGAACAAAACCTTTCACCAGCGCAACAGCGCAACCTCGAGAAAATTCTGGGCCGGACGGCTATTGACCGCACGGCCGTGATTCTCGACATTTTCGCGCAAAACGCCCGCACACCGGAGGGTAAGGCCCAGGTCGAACTGGCCTTGTTGCAGTACCGGTTGCCCCGACTGCGGCGCGCCGGTGGGTCTCTCTCGCAGCAGGCCGGTGGTATCGGTACGCGAGGTCCGGGTGAGACCCAACTCGAGACCGACCGTCGACGACTCGAGGGGCGAATCCACCAGTTACGCAAGGACCTGAAGGCCATTGACAAGACTCGTTCGGTCCAACGACAGGGCCGAGCACGAGGACGCCACCGCGAAGTAACGCTGGTGGGCTACACCAACGCCGGTAAATCGTCGATGCTCAATGCTCTCACCAATGCCGGTGTGGAGGCCGAGGACCGCCTCTTCGTGACCCTCGACCCTCGAACGAGGCAGTTGGCCCTGCCCGGTGGTGAAACGGTTCTCGTCACCGACACTGTGGGCTTCATCTCCAATCTGCCTCACGGACTTATTGAGGCCTTCATGAGCACCCTGCGCTCGGTACAACTGGCCGACCTGTTGGTCCACGTGGTCGATGGGGCCAGCGACGACGCCGAGGAGCAGATTGAGGCAGTGCGCGACGTGCTGCGCGAGATCGAGGCGGACCGCGTTCCCGAATTGCTGGTGTTCAATAAAGCCGACGTTCCGGAGTCCAGGGCTATCGCGCTATCTCGGCGGTATCCCGACGCCACGTGGGTGTCGGCCAAGACGCACGAGCACCTCGATTCGGTAATTGCGACCATCGCTGACCATCTTCGGTCGAACGACCGCGTCATCACGCTCTACGTGCCCCACGAGCGCGGTGATGTCCTGGCGGCCATTCACCGCGAAGGTGAGGTGGTCGAGTCAGTGATGCACGACGACCACGTCGTTATCCGTGTGGTGGTCGACGCCGCTGGCGCGGCCCGATTTGTCGAATGGAGAAATGAGCGATGAGTTTTGTCCCACCCCCGTACCCGTACGACCGGCTCAGGTCTCTCACGGCATCGGCCTCGCTGCACGACGGCGGCGCGGTGGAGTGCTCAATCGGTACGCCTATCGACGAGCCACCGGCCTTCGTTGTTGAGGTGCTCGCCCGGGCCAGCGGGGCGAAATCCTACCCACCCTCGATCGGCACGCAGCAGTTCCGGGAGTCGATGGCCAACTGGATGGCTCGTCGCTTCGGTGTCTCGCTCGATGTCGAGCAGATTGCGGCCTGCATTGGCACCAAGGAGTTCGTTGCATCGACGGCCCACTACTTGCATCTGCGACGCCCCGAACGAGACACGGTGCTCTTTCCTGCCATCAGCTATCCGACGTACGCCATGGGCGCCACGTTGGCGGGTCTTCGGCCCGTGCCAGTAGCGATGCGGGAGGGAGCCTTGGACTTGGGTTCCATCGATCCTGACGATGCTGCTCGCGCTCTGTTGCTGTGGTCAAACTCGCCCTCGAATCCGACGGGTGCACTGGACGACCTCGCAGCGGTTGCGGCCTGGGGTCGCGCCCACGATGTCTGGGTGGCGAGTGACGAATGTTACGCCGAGTTCACCTGGTCAACAGCGCCCCAGTCAATCCTGCAACACGGTACGTCGGGTGTTCTGGCGGTCCATTCAATTTCGAAGCGTTCGAACCTGGCTGGCTTGCGCGCGGGGTTCTACGCCGGTGACGCGGACCTCGTTGACTATCTTCGGTCGGTCCGGCAGCACGGCGGCATGATGGTGCCCCACCCCGTGCAGGCCGCCGTGGCAGCCGCGTACGACGATGACGATCACGTCGCCGTCCAGCGAGAGCGTTACCTCCATCGTCTGACGCTCATGTCGGCCGCGCTCGGCGCGGTGGGCGTGGACGCACCAGTTCCCGACGGTGGTTTCTACCTGTGGGGACGCCGCGATGGAGGTGACGGGTGGACGGTGGCTCAGCAACTCGCGGACATTGGTGGCATTGTCGTCAGCCCCGGTGAGCTGTACGGAGATGCTGGCACTCCCTTTATCCGGTTGGCCGTGGTGCAGCCCGACGACGCGTTGGAACGCGTTGCGCAGCGCCTTCACCGTCACGGTGCTCACCTCTAGCGCGGAAAGCAGTTCGTTAGCATGGAGGCTATGAACGAACTTGAAGCCCGTATTCGCCATTGGTATAGCGACATCGGCGCCATGACTCCCGAGAACATCGAAGCTCGTCGTGACGTTGAGTTGGTCATCTCCTACCTCGACGATGGTGTCCTGCGTGTGGCGGAGATTGATGAAGACAACAACGTCATTGTTCACGACTGGGTGAAGCTCGCCATTCTGTTGCTATTTCGCCTTCGGGGAATGGAAACCCTCGAAGCGGGCCCGATGGAGTTCCATGACAAGTTGGCGCTCAAGCACGACTACGCCCGTCGTGGGGTCCGCGTGGTGCCGGGTGCCTCAGCGCGCTACGGGAGTTTTTTGAGTGCTGGAGTCATCATGATGCCGAGCTACGTGAACATTGGTGCTTGGGTGGGACCGGGCACGATGGTCGACACGTGGGCCACGGTGGGGAGTTGCGCCCAAATCGGCGCCAATGTCCACCTCGCCGGTGGCGTCGGCATTGGCGGCGTGTTGGAGCCCGCCAACGCTACGCCAGTCATCATTGAAGATGGGGCTTTCATTGGCTCGCGTTGCATGGTGGTGGAAGGGGCCCGCGTGGGTAAGGGATCGGTACTCGGTGCTGGCACCATTCTCAACCCCTCCATTCCCGTCATTGACGCCGAGACGGGGGAGGAAGTGTCGCGCGGCTACGTACCGGACTACTGTGTCGCCGTGTCAGCGAGCCGCCGTCGGGAGTACCCCGGTGGTGAGTTCTACTTACCGTGCGTCCTGATCATTCGCCGTCTGGGTGAGGGTGAGCGACACGACAAAGTGGCACTCAACGCCATCCTCCGCGAAAGCGGCGTGTCGACGTGATCTCCCTGGCCGATGTTCAATCTTTGGTCGCGATTGAGTCGGTCAGTCGAAACGAACGCGCGTTGGCGGACCACGTGGCCCGCTGCCTCGCCACCAATACTTCCCTCGAGGTCACTCGGATTGGTGACAACGTGGTGGCACGAACACTCAAGGGGGCGGCCACCCGACTACTGGTGGCTGGTCACCTCGATACGGTGCCCGGTGACGTGTCACTGTCACAGATCAAGGGTGACGTGTTGTGGGGCCTCGGCGCCTGTGACATGAAGGCGTCGCTCGCTGCGATGCTGCACGTGGCGGTCGGTTCGCTGGAGGGACCGCACGACGTGACGTTCGTGTTCTACGCCCGTGAGGAAATCGCCCGCGACGAGTCGGGCTTACTCGAGATTCACCGTGAGCGGCCCGAGTTACTCCACGCCGATGCGGCAGTCGTAGGGG
>Ga0208260_1000258_pt1 | contig 21456 bp, 28 predicted proteins | sample CryBogCBH18Aug09_FD_184619 | JGI IMG/M metagenome (GOLD analysis project Ga0208260, IMG submission 184619) | Freshwater microbial communities from Crystal Bog, Wisconsin, USA - CBH18Aug09 (SPAdes) | ecosystem: Environmental > Aquatic > Freshwater > Lake | place: Crystal Bog, Wisconsin, USA...
CAATTATGTTTGCAACAACGTCTGATGTGTTGCCGTTGACGGGCCACTGAAGAATGGTATCGGTTGAAATTGACAAAGACTCATAGCCCACCTGTGATGGGCTGATGGTCTGTCCTGTATAGGGGGAAACGTAACTTGTCATATTTAGCTATCCACGGCAACTGCTTGACGATCACCAAGACGATCCACATCTTCTGTTTTGAGAGATTGAATTGCCTCAGTGTACTTTTGTTGGAAAATCTGACGCTGATCGTTCTTTAGGAACGGCATTGCTTGTAAAAGGGTGCCAAACAACATTGCTGTTGGAGCATTTTGAGTCAACCAATTAGTTTGATTAGTAGAGCTCAATGGAGCAATACGCTCGTAGTAGAGCACTTCAAAATCATAGTTTTGGTCAGGAGTAGGGGCCAAATACCAGTGTTCCCAGTCAGTATCTGCATAGAACTGAGGAGGAGCCATTTCATTATTGTCAGGCCAAAAATTAGTTAAATACTCATATTTGCGAAGAAATACAGGCTTTCTTGTCCCAGTGGCATCTGTGAAATTAAAAGACACAGTCTTACGCCATCTAGCTGGTTTAGCCAATACTGGATTTCCAGCAAGCATGGTTGCCTGTGCTACCTGCAATTGACCAAGAGTCTTGATCTCCTGAGCAATTTCAAATTCAGCCAAGGTAATAAATGTAGGAATAGCATTGATAGTGGCCTGATCTGACCGCTCCAAGTACTGTAGAACAGTCGATGTCAGACTATCGTAGGTCATTACCCATGATGGTGTAGCTGTGGTCATTTTTTCCCCATTGTTCCGTCTATTTTCCCATCAGGTTGACAATCTCACAAGGTCGCTTATGCAATCATAGATTCTGATGTACTTTTGACTTGTGCGACACGATTCAACCACCCTTTTCCGAATGTACCAAAGGTCGGAAGACTCTTATAAAACGCATCTTTTTCGTCACTAAATTTGTTGATCAAATCGATTGGATTGGCATTCTTGATAACCTGTAGGGTTCCATTGCCAATAACCCCATCAGCAGGCACTCCTGCGGCCTCTTGGATAAGCTTTGAAGCCCTACCTACACCCATGTTCACAGATGCATCAAAGACTGCGTAATCCACGCCTGAAGGTAGGTCGTCGCCCTTTACCTTGTCCCAGTAGTTTTGCTTGTAAAGGTTGTAGACATCCTGATCAGAAATGTTCTTTAGGTCATCCTTGCTGATGTGTGGATTTCCCTTCCAAGAACGATAAGTCTCCAAAGTAATGCCCTTCATAGTGGCACCGCCGGGATCGGCTGGATTGTCACTCCATAATCCTTCGCTTTGAAGAACATGGTTTAGGGCAGACTGGTAGTTCTCTTTCATTGCTCAGATCCTATCTTAATGCCTGTAATTAAGCCAATAAATCCACCAATAATGGTTTGGAATGCTGGCCCGACTATCTCAAAAAGCTTGTTGTTATCGACTTGTGGGTTAAAAAACCCAAACATAAATACTGTCACCATAGACAGCACTGTTATGCATAAAGTAAAAGAGGCAATCATGGTCACCCATGTAGCTAGTTCGTCTTTGTTCATTTTGTCACCGCATCGTATTGGGAATAACACGCCTCAAGGGCTACTCTGATTTGGTCTGCACGGGAAGCTTCCCGTTCAAGAAATTCTGAATCCTCGGCAGAAAGGCTGGCTCCAGTGTTTCCGCAGGTAACTTGTCCATTGACGGTGCTTTGACTGGCCCTACTGGGGCGGTTCCGCAACTCGACAAGAGCATTAGCGAGCTGATTGTTGATAGCACTAATTTGAGCATCTTTATCTTTCCTTATTTGGTCTGTTGCTGTTTGTTGTTCTGCTTCTTTGGCTCGTGTGGCGGCTTCTTGCTCCAACTTATATGTCGTAAGCTTGCCATACCCAATGCTATAGCCGTTATACCAAGCACCAAATACAATGAGACCACCAATGATAATTTTGACATAGGTGCCTATTGATAGTGGGAACATTAACTAGGCTCCGCATCTTTTTTCATCATGACGGAAGCCCCTCCAGCACCGGATACGATTCCTAGTGATTCAGCTAACTCTCTTAAGGATACTGGCCCACTCATTACTTCATAAGCCGCTATTCCTAAAATAGCTAAAAATCCAATAAGCCAAGTAACCCGACCTATATCAAAAGTTTGATTGTCTTTGCCAGTCAATAGATGAATGAAAAATTCTTTCATTTTGCGTGCCAAAATCCAGCTATGAAGCTGATTAATCCACTAATGGCTGAAACAATAGCCATCCCCATCCAAAATCCTCCTCGGCTCTTATTAGCCAAGGCACATAATTCTTCTAGCTGAGATTCCATCTTGTCCATTTTCTTGGACATATCATTAAACTTGGTCTCATATCCTTCGACTTTTTGCCAAAGTACGCCATACTTCACTGGGTCGAAGTCGTAACTCATGATTAATCATATCCACGAAGTGTCTTCGCCAAGCGAGCACGTTGACCAAGTTTCCCTGATTTTTTAGCGGCGGAATCCAGTTTCTTCTTAGGGATGTCATGTCCTTCTTTGACATGTAATTCCTTACGAAGAGCACCGGGATGCTTAATGGCTTTTTGAATCCACTTCTCGGACATGATTAAATTCCTTATTGAGCTGGTGTCTCAGCAGGAGCTTCAGCAGGAGCTGGAGCTTCTGCAGGTTGTGCACCTTGTGCTTGAGCTTGTTGTTGAATAGCTTGTACTAAACCTGCAACTTCTACAAATTTTTGGTTACCCAAATATTGCAGGATTGCGTTTACTAGATCAGTTGATAGTTTGATACCATCCATTTTTTAATCTCCATGAAGTTGCCACCAAATTAGGGTGGTGGCTTCCCTTTAAATATTATGCCTGAGCTGGTGCGGTTGTGGAAGTTGCAGGTGGAGTTACCCAAGGAAGCGGAGGAGTAACTACTGGCGGATTGATTTGATTTGCAATTTGAGTATCCAAATAAGACTCAATGTTTGCAACGCCTTCTGTTCCCAATGCTGATTGAACCCATCCAATTACCTGTGATTGAGTCAATTGCGCATAAGGAGTGTAGGGATCTCCAGATTTGTACATAACACCAGTAGAAGCATAAGTTGAAGCTGTGTAAGGAACCTGATAAGTTGTTCCGTCTGGATTTGTGTAAGTTTTTTCTTCAGAACTTGTTGCTACGCAACTCCAATTCACAGTAAAAACTACATCAGTTTGACCTTCTGATTGAGGGTAGCAATTTAATGAATTGACTATCCAGTTGTATGTGTTTGACATTTTTAATTTCCTTTTTAAGAAGCTTGGAATCTAGTCCAAGTGACATATGCACCTAATGTTCCACCAGCGGTGTTTGTTAAAGCTACTGTTCTTGCCGTTCCGCTGACTGCAAATGAACATCCAGAGGTTGTTATATTTGTAACTGTTAATGTTCCAGTACCAGTACCAACTACAACTAAAGCCATAGCCCAAATACCTCCGTTAGGAGCACCATTTTGGCGAGCAAAGAATAAATACATTCCTGATACTCCATTTGGGAATGTATAAACATCACTTGTTCCCGGATATGGAATAGATAATGCAGTCGCACCATTAACTACTGGGCCAGCAACAACCAAACCGTATGCTTGACTCGATGGATTGGTTGTTGTACCAATTAAAAGAGAAGCATTGCTATCTAAAGTCATAGCTTGGTTTGAGCCGTTTACCCACCAAGAACTTTGGTTATAAAAACCTTTGTAAACAGGTTGTTGAGAACCAAAACCATATTCACAATATAAGTTAATTGACCTTGTATTATTGGTCTGTTTTTCTGCGGTAATCATATTTACACCAGATGACGCATCACCTATGTTAATACCAGTTGTTCCAGATGTGCTACTTGAATTAAGTGCGTAATTAGCTAAACTTAAAGTTGTAGATCCATACGAATTAAAAGATTGATTACCATCTGAAGCTGAATTTGATCTTGCTTGACCAAGAGCACCAATACTACCTGAAGTATTTACAACTTGGCTAAACGAACCAAAAGGAGTTATAGAAGATACATAAGTTGCATCTACATAAACTGGAGCGCAATTTCCATAACTACCATTAAACCAAATACCAACATCAGGATTACCGCCAGAAACTGATGTTTCAATGGCATGGTAAACCGTTCCACCATAGGTTACTTTTACAGTTTGTACGATGTATGGAGAAGAATTAGTTGTAACTTGAACATATAAATCTTCAGTGTTGTAAGCAGTATTAGAAAATACTTGCCATGTATCTGTACGATTTCCTGATCCAGCTCCACCACGTTTTATGGTAATAGTACCGTCAACCCAAGAAGCCGCTTGACCTACAGATCCAGCATAAGCTTTTGCAAGCAACAAGTAACCTTTGTTTGTACCAAGGTTAGGAGAACCTAAAGTCAAAATAAATTCATTTTGGAAAATAGGAGTTGCACCATAATTTGAAGCAATACGCTGTTGAGCATTTCCCGGTGTTACACCACCAACACCAAGGTTTCCGTCTTTAGTAATAATCGCTGTTTGGCTATAGCTAGGTGTAGTACCAGCAGAACCAGATGATGCGTAGTACCAAGCACATGCACCAGAACCAGTGCTTGCTTCCATCAAAACAGATGGATTTGTTGCCTTAAATTTCCATACTGTGCTGTTTCTATAAGCGTTTAAAGCAAAACCACCATACGAACCACTACTTCCATAAAAAGAAGTATTTGCATTCAAATCAAGTGCTGTGTATCCACTATCCCAACTATAAACAGTGGTGATGTTGTTTCCTAAAGTTAAATTCCCTAAAGTAGACAAGTTCAATGTATTTTGAACTGCGGCATTTGCACCTGCTGTACCAGATACAGCATGATAAATACTAGTAGCACCACCGTTCATTTGCAGGTAACCGGCAACATCACTAGTAATGTATTTCCAGTTAGCCGCATTCCAGTATGCGTTTGAAGTAACTACAGTATTTGCGTTACCTGCGCCACCAAAACCAGCAGTATCTGCTTGGAAAGCAATAAATCCATTCCAACCAGAAGTGTATGGTGCAGTATTTCTAATACCTAAACATCCAGCAGTATCCAAAATTGCACGAACTGTATTAGCAGTAGCAAATTGAATTGGGTAAGAAGCAGAGTTAATAACTGAGTTATAGGCAGTTGAACCAGTGGCTAATTGACCACCAGCACTACTTTCAACACCAATGGTCAAAATATAGCTATTGGTGATATTAATTGCAGAGCTATAAGTTCCAGTTGCCGCCGAAAATTGTGATGATTGAGCAGTACTTGATGGGGATGTAACTGATAATTGTTTGCCAGTATTAAACGTATTACCAATTGCTAACTGGGATCCGTTAAATTGCAGATTAGCAGAAGTAGAAAGTGCAGTTGAACTATTGCCATAAGGGATATATCCAGCAGTAACTGCTGTCAATCCTGTGCCACCATTGGTAACAGCTAAAGTACCTCCAACGGTAATAGCACCAGTAGTTGCGGTATTTGGTGTAAGGCCTGTTGTACCAAAGCTTAATGAAGCTACGTTAATGCTAGTTGCTTTAGAAGCAAGAAGCTGTACGTTACCTGAAGCGTCTTTGTAGAAAAGCTTACCGTCAAAGTAGTTCAATGCCAGTTCAGCACCACTTGCACTGCTGGTCAAGTTAGACGCAGATGGAGTGTTGCCAGTGGTTCCACTAGCGTAGATCAGAATCGGGGTATATCCGCTTTGTGCCATTTTTAAGTCCTTTTAACTTTCATGTATTTTGCCATCAGAATGCACCGCCAGCAATGCCGCCAAGTGCAGTTGCAGTTCCTGCGACAAGTAAATTTGTTGAACCAGCATCAGTTGTTGTACCAACTGAGAAACCACCACTTACAGATAAACGAAGCTTTTCAACACCATTGTTCCAAAATGTCATTGGAAGATAGGTGCCAGTACCGTTGATTCCTGATACCAATTGGACATCTGTAGATCCATTGGTAGCAATCAGAATCTTGGATGCATTGGTTGGATTCGAGTTATTGAATGCCTGCCAAGATGCCGCTATAGAGGTTCCATTAGGCAATGCATAGATGCCAGTTGAACCGTTTGCTGTACCAGTGACAAAAGCGGTTCTTGAAGCAAATGTTGCGTTGCTAAAGTCACCTTGGAATCGAGCGGATACGCCAGCATTACCAAGGGTTAAAGTTGTTCCGTCAAAGGTGTGATTAGCACTAGACTGGAATGCACTTGTACCGTTACCGTAAGGGATGTAGTTAGCTGTAAGGCTAGTTAAACCTGTACCGCCGTTGCTCACCACCAAAGTACCGCCAAGAGTAATCGCACCTGAAGTCGCAGTCGATGGAGTCAAACCAGTTGTGCCGCCGCTGAATGTAGTCACAGCCACGCCACTCAATGTTGACCACTGAGGAGCTGTACCAGTAGATGTCAGAATCTGACCGCTAGTACCAATTGCAAGGGTGTTGTAAGCAGATGTACCGTTGCCATATACCAATGATCCAGCAGTCAAGCTAGTCAATCCTGTACCGCCGTTAGCTACTGGAGTCGTGCCCAACAGGCTCAACAATTGAGCTGTTGTTGCCGCAGTAGCATATCCAGTGGTGTTATTTGCGTATACGAATCCAGTCAAACCGCCAACTTGCAAGTTAGTAGTGATCAAATTTGTGAATGACTCAGTGGTAGAACCGGGGATCTTTTGCCATGCACCGTTACTGAAGATGGCCCAATCACCTACGTTCCAACCTGAAACACCATTCAAAGTCGTGTTACCTGCAGTCGTTACCACATAGTAGTAGCCTGCTGTACCGACGCTAGATGTCAAAGTAGGACTGTTTGTATTGGCGTTCCATGTGCCTTGATAGGCAGGAGCATTAGTCGCTTGTGTGCTGATCGAGGTGATTTGACCTTGAGCGTTAACTGCAATAACTGGAATAACTGCTGAAGAACCATAAGTTCCTGCGGTTACACCAGTTGCTGTAATCGATGGAGTAATGCTTCCTGAACCATTGGTAATAGTGATACCAGTACCAGCAGTAATTGTTGTACGAGTAAATCCTGTGCCATTACCAATGTCAATTTGACCGTTGGAAGGTGTTGCTGTGAGTCCAGTACCACCATTGGCGATAGCCAAAGTACCAGCCAAAGTAATGGCACCAGTCGTCGCTGTGTTAGGTGTAAGTCCAGTTGTGCCTGCTGAGAAGCTTAATACACCAGTATTGGCAATAGTTACTGCGGCAGATCCATTGTATGAAGTTCCGCTTAAACCAGTTCCAATAGTCAATGCATAAGGATTTACCGCAGTGATTGTTCCTGATGCACCGAGAGCCACAGTCACGCCGTTATAGGTCACTGAATTGTTTGTCAGGGCACTATTTGGAATGTTTGTGAATGTATTGGCAGAACCCGACATCGACTTGTTAGTAAGGGTTTCTACTCCCCCTAAAGTCGCTAAAGTGCCAGTTGTAGGCACTGTGACGTTAGTTGCACCAGTTGCTGTTAGGGTTAATGCGTATGCCCCTGAAGTTGCAAAGTTTCCAGCAACAGTAATTGTGTTTGTGCCGTTGTTAACTCCAGTACCGCCAGTCGCTGGGTTTACGATGCCACCCAAAACAATACCGCCTGCTGTAGGCGTATTAGGTGTCAATCCAGTAGTGCCTGCACTAAATGTCACAACACCTGTACCAGCAGATACGGTATTCCATCCTAGATTGGTATAAACCTCTAGGGCCCCAGTATCAGTGTTGTATCGGAAAGCACCATATGATGGTGTGCCACGCTGTGCAGTTGTACCAATAGGCAACTGAACAAAGTTTGTACCGGGCAATGTTGGGTTTGGAGCAATGCTGACAACTGGAGTAGTTGTACTGTTAGCGACTGCAATTTGATTGACTGTTCCCTGTACGCTGGTGACAGTACCATCTCCAGTACCTATGGTTGCCCAAGAACTGCCTTCATAAAACTCAAATCTAGCTGTATCGGTGTTATAGCGAACTACGCCATTGACAGCTAATCTTTGTAATGTAGATCCTGATGGGACTTGAACGCCGCCATTGCCGGGCAAAATTGGATTGGAAACAATGCTAATCGTAGGTGATCCACTAGCCGCATTTCCGTTGGCAATACTAATCTGATTAGTAGTTCCCTGTAATGTGAATGGGGAAAAAGTGCTTCCATTGATAGCCAAAATACCAGTGCCTGACAAGCTTGCCAAGTTCTGTAGATTAGTATTCAAGCCAATTAAAGGGTTACCAGCGATCGCATCGGCATTGGCAATAGTCATGCCTGCACCTACTGTTAAAAGTCGATTGGTGACCGTTGTAGAGCCTGTTTTGACGATTATTCCAGTGCCTGCATTATCCAATGACAGTGCGGCACCGATTAAGTTGATTTGTAGGCTATTTCCTGCCCCGTTATCGGTAACAGTTAAACCTGAACCTGTGGCAATGTAGCGTGCCTGAGTCAGACCAGCAGTAGATCCTACTGTCAAAAATGGATAGTTAAGAGCACCAGCACCAGCAATAGCACCCGTAGTAGTTTGTACCGTTACGCCATTTTGAACGATTGGAACGCCTTCAGTACCTGTTAGAGCACCAGCGACTGGTAATTGGGTTATCGTTACTTGTCCACTCATATTATTGGCTCGTCGGTGAATTAGGGCTTGGTGAAATTATGTCTGTATTGCCATCTTGCTGTGGTACCGCAGTCCCGTTTTCAGTGCTGATATAGAATTCGCTTGGATTACCGCCCGGTATGCTTGTATCGTTAGGGCCAATTACTAATCCAGCATCATCTGCCGCAACACTGAGGTCAGGTCTTGGATATTGTAAATTGATACGCTCAGTTTTACGAGCAGGTAGTCTGTAAGGGTCTTTCTGATCCGCACATCCTTGTTGACACACTTTTAGACCCGGAAAATTGGGGTCAGGCATGGCCTCAGTAATGGCCCTCTTCATCTTGCATCGATCGCAAATGAAGATTGCTATTACTGCGTTGCCAGTTGTGTTTAACCATTTAGGCATTATCTTGTGTAAACTCCAATGTTGGGTGCAAAGTAAATCGGAGACTTATCACGCTCTTCGTTTTCAGCCATAGTGAAATATAGCTGGGCTTGTGTGTCCAAATACTGAATTCTAGTCAGCTCAACAGCAGGCAAAATCATGCTCATCTGATGGGCCAATAGGAATTGAATAGCCTGATTCCAACGCTGTGGGATCTCCAATTGACCATTCAAATCACCTACGTCCATGATTTGGCGTGAATACCAAATAGTCATTTGTACAAACGCATTAGATGGAGCAGGCCATAAAGTGATTTTTGCCTGTGGAATTGTGCGGTTTAACCAATATTGATAAGGCTGATTGGCATTGAAATTCTTGTTTGGCAGGTTTGTATAGTCATCACGATTAAGGCGAGACATGGTCACTTCGGTTGAATTATCGCCAAAGTAGAGCTCACGCAAGGCCAAAGTTGTGCCATTAAACGCCTGCATTCTGTAGTACTGAGCAGTTGCACCCGGATCTATATCTTGCCAAATCCACTGTCCATCAGTCACAGCTACGTTAGTGCCTGTATACAGGTTTACCCAATTGGTTCCATCGTAGGAGTACTGTAGGTAATAGTTCCATGTGGAAGAACCGCCACCAGCGATATATGGCATAAATCCAATGGAGCCAATGTACTGTGAGTTATTAGTACCGTAATTGACAGAAAAATATCCGTTTGGGGATGTTTGTTGGCAATAGGTTTGAGTATTGTTGTCATAGATGTTTGACACCGTTCCCCCTGCACTGGATGAATACGCTCCTGAAGGGCGTGTCATCGTGCGATAAAGGGCGTTCAATACGTCAACGCCACCTACTGGTAGTAAATACTCATATTGGTCAGGAATCAGGCCATAAACCTGTTTATTGATTGCCCAATAGTTAATACCTTGGTTAATTAGGTTGCTTAAAACAAAAAACAAAGCCTGCTTAGAACTTTGTACTTGCTCAACTGTGAGCTCTTCCGCAAGTTTGCCAGCTAAACGGGCACCTTGATCAATAAAGTTTTGGACTGTTACTACAGTCTGTCCTACCGTTCCGCTGTAAGCCATGGGTTACCTCAAAACTTATGTTTGTGTTTCGGATTTTTTTGTTCCGCTGTATTAACCTTGCAATCTTTTAAACTAATTGTTCCACCTTCTTTTTTTTGTGGCTTGTAAGAAGGATGTCTTGGATAAATTAAATTTTTCATCATGTCGTTAATAGTTTTGTTTGGAACGCCATTTTTTTTAATATCAGTAATAGTTTCATCATGCATTTTTTTTGCATAATCATTTAAACCTCTTGCTTTTTCAATGTCTTCTTTACTTGGCATAATTTCTCCTTACCAACCGGGGCATTTCCAGCGTTTCAATGATGCTTTTGCCCTAGGTGCATCACCTTTTGAATGTTCCACAACTCCACTCATTCTTGCACAAAATGAATCTTTTCTCGACCCCCCTTGTGGTTGTGGAGCCTTGAGGTGGGAACCAGTTTTTGCGTTGTAAGCTTTACGACCAGCTTCGGTCATACCAGCACCTTCTTTGGTGCTAAGGTAATGACGTTTTTTGCCTTTAGTGGTTTTGCTTATAGGGCTTACCATACACAGCCGCCTACTTTTTTCTTAGCTGTTTTAGCAGATTGGACAAAAGCGTCTTTAGTTGGAGCACCCTTTGAACCGGGTTTACGCATATGCTCAACAGGTAATCCTTTAGCTTTTTCACGTTTAATCCTTTCTTGTTTTCGGTGGATGTTTTCATACAAACCGCCACTTTTAAACTTCTTTCCTTCATCTGCTTCTGCAAATTCTTTACCAACTTTTTGAGGAACGCCACCATATCCACCTTTAGTGTGGGCGGCGGCTTCCATCAAATTGTGTTGTGCCTTAGATTTGCTAGGCATGATTACTGTCCGGGTTGAGTTGTCAATACATCTACAGGAATCAATAAACCTTCTGCATACATTGAAACGTGTTGGTTTGAGCTATCACTGGTTGAAAACAAAAACTGAAGATCAGTTTTTGGGCCAAACGTGTTTGCACAGTAGCGATGCACATCCATAAACAATTCAAAGCTCACTTGTGCGGCAGACAATAATGCGGCACCAGATTGTTGAGATACTAAATTGTAGTAAATGTATACGCCAGAAGCCAAAGAGCTACCTGACCAACAATTGATGCGACGCAAATAGAAATTGAATCCATTAGGCACTGAATACACAGTCATTTGGCTACGACCTAAACCAGCATTGATTTGTGCATATGTGGTTGAGCCATTTTTAACTGTAATGGTTCCTACGTTAGTAGATTGACCAGTTGCAGGTGTATTCATGATCACACTGTTGATACGCAAATACTGATTGACAGTAGTTACGCCAGTAGTGCCATTCAAAGTAACTTGTTCAGAAATTGCATTCCAATTAGCATCCAAACCATTGATGGTTAGTTTTGCTGGCGATGCGTCAGTTGCGGATGAACTTACAACAGTCATCGTCAATGCAGATGCTGGAAATGTGTAAGCAGTTGCATTTTCCCACAATGGGATCTGTGTACCTGCTACAGCGGCGTTATAACCATTAATGTTCACATTACTGTGACCATCAATTTGATTGCGATTCACTTGCAGATCAAATGGTTCACTTGTACCTGCTCTAGTAATCGATGAAACGATTCCATTGCTCATAATTTATCCTTTAAAAGTGGGGAGCCGAAGCCCCCCTACTTAATTAACACTTTCTTGCAGAGCCACCACGTCTTTTAGCTGGCGTAACTGTTACTGATTTCTCAGTCTTTGTCACGCTTTCAGGAGCCTTTGAACCAAACAAACCTTTAACAGCACTCACTCCACGTTTAACCATGTTTGGAATGATGTTGGCATCTGCTTCGTTCTCTTCTCTCTGACTTTTTTCCCAGTTGGCATATGCCTTGTTGTTTGCTCTTGTTTGAGCATCATCAACAACTGAGTCTCCATCAGCATAACGCTTTGCCTTTCCACCATGTTTGTAACGGTTTAATGCAAACTTGGCTGTATCGTGAGCATCTTCTTTATCATCGGTGTGATAGTCGGAATCAGGAAAATGCTTTCCTTCAGGACTATAAAACCGAACACGATGCTCACCCCAATCCTTGTCTTTATAAACCTTTGCTACATGGCCTTTAGGGCCTGTGTGCGTAGAAATTAACCGGAGGTTGGGTTTTTCCTCCTTCTCCGCACGACCACCCTTAGCGAGCTTTTTTACTCCACCACCAGTCTTGAAAGTACCTGACTGGAGGCTATTAGCCACGGGACGGCTGACGAAATGACGAGGCATTTTTACTGCCTTACCATCATCGACAACATTACCGCCCGTGGCGTAGTGCTTTTTTGAAGCATGACCTCCACGCTTAAAACCACCAGCATTGGATTCTTTTACTTCTCCAGTGCGTGTGTTTTTAACGCCAGCGGTCGCTGTATCAGCCGCACGATTTTCCCAATCGCCGCCTTCTACAGCATCATGCTTAAAATGACCTTCCCTCTTGTTTTTCTCAGTAGCCGCTGGAATTGCACCACCTGTTGCTTTGTGATGCATTTTGCCGCCATGCTTGAAGCCACCAGCATTACTCATTGCTACACCACCTGTGGATTTTTGTCCACGATCAGGTTTAGCAGAATGCATCTGAGTATCTTCATAATCGTGCTCGTTGTCCTCAATAGTGCCACCAAACTTGGTTTTACCCTTGTTATATGACTCATGAGTATCGGAAGGAGTGCGATCACCAGTTGTACCACCTTTGGCATAGCTACCACCTTTGCACATCTTAGCCATATGCTTGTGCTCTTCGCACTTGCGAGCATGGTGTGCAGAACCAGTTTCATCACACATTTTCTTGTGATGTTTAGCCATAGCTTTGTGATGCTCATGTGAACCTTCAGGATGACCTGAAATACGATGAACTTTACCGCCATGCTTGTAGCCTGCTGGACGATCTTCATGGATCTCACCAGTGCCATGTGCACGATCACGATGAGCTGTATCCATCTTGGTCTTCTCGAACTTCTTGGCACCTTTTTCGATGGTTGTGCGTGTTTCTGCACGATCGATAGAACCGCCGGAAGCCTTGTGATGGGCTTTAGACATTGGTAATGACTCATGGTGATGGAGTTCTTTTTCAAGCTTCTCAATCATCTTATGGTCAGCAGATCCACCTTTTTTCATGCCTGTAAGTGCTTTGCGAACAGCCATTGCACGAGCATTACGTTGCATAGGATTCATTGCACCAATTGCTTTAGGGCCCATTGGAGTCATAGGAGCACGACCCTGATCCATTGCTGGATTAGCCATTGGCATACCGCCACCCATAACCTTATGAGCAACTTTGCCACCCTTTTTGTACTGATTAGGGTTCATTGCCTTCATACGCTCCATCATTGAAGGCTTTTTAGGGGCTTTGCCATGCTCTGATTCAAAAGCGTGATGCATACCACCCATAGCGTGATGCTCCATGCTCTTATGACCATGATGCTCACCACCTTCTTTGTGATGCTTGGCTTTGACCTTACCACCTTTTTTGAGTTTCAAAGATACTGAAGGCTCATCGGTGTACATCTTTACCATTGGTTTAAATTCAGACATTTTTGTCTCCTATTAAGCTTGGGTTACGCCAAGAGCACCAGTGCGTGTTGCATTAGGGCCTACAGCGATAGCTGGAACTGCAATCGACATAACTAAGCGGCTTGAACCGTTGGTTGCTGAAGATGGTTGGTAAGTACCACGAACGTCACCAGTTGTGCTTGTAGCAGGATTGGTTGTATCTGCGGCTACGAATGTTCCAGTATCAGGAGCTAATGCACCAGCCCAACCCGGATCAATGATGTATCCACCATCAATAATACGAACTGGAGAACCTAAAATGTCGGTAGTACCAACAGTTACGGCTGTTGCAGAACCTGAAATGGTAACGCTTGAGATTTGATACCAAGCTTTTTTACCAAACTTAGGTGTGCCTGCAGTAGCAACAACGATGCTTTCAGTCATTGGCTGACCATAGTAATCCCAACCGCTTACTGTGAATGTACGAGCAGTGGTTGAAGAGTTAACTTGCAATGCACGAGGTACGTCCAACTGGATAACAGTTGTGCCATCTTGACGAACGATGGACTTAGCAGATGTACCTGCTGTCAAAGTCAACGAACCTGATGCGGCTGGAGCTTGAGAAGCGGCTACGTTTGCTGTTTGCAATGTTTGTGGAATTGTGTCCCAAATATAGATACGACCTAATGGGCCAACACCTAAAGACATTGGGGATGGATCTCCTAACAATGCATTACCAGCGGCATACATAGTTACTGAACTTACTGATGTAGTAGAAGCAGATAATGTGTATGTGTTGAGTCCACTAGAATTTTGACCTAATGAAGCTGTAATGTATGTATTAGCTGTTACGCCTGAGCCAGTAATGTATTGACCGACAACCAATGGGTCGCCTGACAACAAAGCATTAACAGTCAAAGTTGTAGTTGTAATAGAACCTGTAAAAATGGAAGTAGCTGATTGTGGCCCAGTACCCATATAGGTCTGACCGCTATTTCCACCTAAGAATAAATCATCACCGAATTGTGGCATTTTGTCTTCTCCTTGAAAAGCTTGACATAAATAAATTTTAAAAAGGGTCGGTTTTTACGCCGACCCCTACAACTTTAGATACCGGGTGTACCGTACGCACAACGTGGGTCAGTAAAGCCCAAATCGTAACGCTCAGTAGCCTTGTAACGCATTGTGTCAGTCTCGAAATCACCTTCCATGGTTTTCTCCAAACGACGACGCATCAGAAGCTTAAAGCCTTCAGGAGCATCGGTTTGAACCCACCAAGCAGTTGCTGATGTCAAACGTGACAATACAGCGGCACCTTCGTCAAGCAAGCCAATAGACTTGATTGGGTTGATGTCGTTGTTTGCGTTACCAGTACGCAATACAGATTTCAACAATACTTCAGCTTGGAAGATATTGCCCGGAGCCACGATCAATTGACGTGGAACCAAACGAATACGCTTACCGTTGTTGTCTACTGCTTGACGGATCTGAATCAACATCTGTTCTAAAGATGTTTGTGACAGAACAGCGGCTGTAGCTAACTGGTTGCTGAATGTACCGTTTACGATTGGGTGTGCAGTGTTAATCAAAGACACGCCATCGCCGCCCGGATAGGCAGAGTTGAAAGCTGTATTTAACACGTTAGCGGCTAACAATTCTTTGGTTTCCACCAAGGATTGTGCCAAGTGACGTGCATATACTTGACCGATACGAATATGGTCGCCGTCTTCAACCAATACCTTAGTCAAAGCGAAGGCAAGGCCATACACTTTGTATAGGTAACGCTTGAGGAACAATACGCCACCTTGCTGATAGGTAACAGGTGTACCGTCAGGCAATTGTGGAGCGGCTCCAAATCCATAAAGGACTGGTTCTTCGTGGTAGTTGCGTGGAATACCGTCTTCCTCACGGAATACTCGGCTCCATTCGTCTGCACGTTGGTCATAAACTCCATCGAAACATTCGTTGAGGATTGGTTCAACGATTGATCGGAAGTCCGTACTTCTCATCGGTGCGGCCATGATTTAGCTCCCTAGATTAAGCAAAAGCGGTGAAGGCACCGAACATTTGTGAGTTACTGTTTACGACTCGTACAATTGTGTATGAATCGCCCCATGCATTGTCGACATATGGTGCTAAGTCAACAACACGCATTTGACCTTGAGTTGCATTACCAACAGCAGTCGAAGCACCTAAAGTTGCTTGTGACAAACCTGTAGTAGATGAACCATTGGTCACGTTGGTGAACAAATATTCGTTACCAATTGTGGTCTGAGCCATTGAAGCATCAGCTTGGATTTCATAAACGATGTTGTTGTCGTTGTAGAAGTAAGCTGTGCAAGTACCTGCTGTGTAAGCAGTGTTTGCAGGCCAATAGTTAGACACACGAGCACGTCCAGTAGTATCAGTCCACTGTACACCTGCGAAAGCACCTGACCATGCGGCATTGGTGCTGTTAGCAGTAACAGGAACGATAACACCAGCAGAAGCTGAATAAGCAACTGGTTGGCCCTTAAGAATTTGGGTTGCATAACCCGATGTAATGCCGCCAGCTAACGCCTGAGCACGATCCAAACCGGAGGGATGGAACGCAGGACGCAAGCCAAACGGAGCTGAAGTTGCTGACATATCAATTCTCCTAAAAGTTAGCCTGAAAATACAGGCAATTTGGTTGGTTGCTGATCAATAGAACCCATACCTTCGCCTTCAACGCTAACTAATGAACGACCGTGACTGTCACGACCTTGGAGGCTTTCCAACTGGACTTTGATCTTATCTGCTTCTTCACGAGGTTTATCGTGATGCATATGAGTCATGACCTCTTGGAAAATTTCCATTGGTAACTTGAACAGTAACATCTCGTTACATGAGATATATCCAACATGTTCACCTGACTTCACTCGGTAATCTTCATAGCCGGGTAACTCTTCAGATTTAACTGGAACGTACCCTAAGCGAATCCGCTTATCGATTGAATCATAACTGTTGGTTGTTGAGAGCCAGCAAAGATGCCACCCGTCCATACTGGGTAGTTTGGGCAATGCTGATTGCGTCCATTCCTCGCTCCACATATTTTTACGTTCCTGCGTTGAAATGAACTTCTCTTCGGGTGCTGTGTGGCTTGCTTCCCCATTTGAACGGTCTTGGCGACCACCAGCATTCAAAGATTTTTTTAAACGTGATTCCATAATGTATTCCCCTTAGATTAGTTGTTTCGATTTGCACGATCATAAGCAATAAATTGCTTAATCATCTTAGCTTTACGTTCAGGATTTTCCCAAGCTCCAGCTTCCTTCATAGCTCTCACCCTATCAGGTGATAGTACGAACTGGGAGCGATTAGATCCCCCATAGGCGGCTGATGCTTCTCTTCCTGAACTCCCCACAACATTCCTTGGTCGTCTGACATTACGGGAATCGTCGTCATTGTTTCCATTATATCTATGAGGTAATTCTTTTTGCAAACGGCTATCTAATTCCTCCCAATAATCAGGATCTGCTGGATCCCAATTGGTTGCCGCCATCAAATCATCGATACGTTTAGCAATACGGCTATCGGCATCGTTGTTCTGTGGGTTGTACCAAGGATTCTTACGCATCCATTGTTGTGCCAAGCGTGCGGCATCAGGATCTACAGCAGGTTGGTTGTTTTGTTGAGGACGTTGCTTAAGTTCTTTGTCAGCTTGGTAACGTAGATTGTTTAAATGGCGTACTTCTTCTGATGCGTTCTGCATCAAAGTCTGTGCTTCTACCATTCCTTGACCATCACCGTTCTGTGTGGCCTCGGCAATCTTCATTTTTGCGTATTCCAAGCGAGTTTGAGCATCTTCGATGTTCTTATCGATACGAATTAGCCCTTCAGTCTTGGTACTACGCTCCAATTGGTTCAAACGACGCTTAAATTCCTCGTTTTCACGCTGAAGCATCTGTAATCGTGCGTCTTTTTCTTGATTTGTCTTGCGAACCAAGTCTTTTTTGGCACGACGACGGTTGCGTTTAGCCGCTCTGAGCTCTTCATTGTCGTCTTCGTGGTCTTCGTCAGCAGGATCTGTGACTTCTCCACCTTCTTTTGCTCTCTCAAACCCATTTTGCTCGGTATTTTCTTCCGGAGTTAGCAATTTTGGGTCTACTTCCACTACCGCAGAGCCATCATCTGCCTCTATTGCGTCTAGTGCTAATTCTGCTTGATCTGTATCAGCCATTTAGGTCTCCTTAAACGTAGGCTTTGAACGATAACGGGTCGTCAGTGACTGCCGCAATCAGTTCATGGTCATTAATAGTCATAAATAAAACTGGTTCTTTGTAGTCTGAGTCAGTTTCTGCTGGGTCAAAACGCTCCCAACGATCACCACCCCACCTTGGAACACGAACATAGTCACCAACTTCAGCCCAAGAGCCTTCAGCCCATGGTTGCATAGTGTCTCGGTTCCTAAACGCCAATGGGCCAATAGCCACGACCTTACCGATCATGTTGTTCCATTTTTCGTTCTCTTTAGTTTCATCTACGATGATGATTCGTCCTGAAGTCTTTTTAATACGACGCAGTTGAATAATCACTCGACCGCCAAAAGGACGCTGTCCCGGCTTTACATCAGGAAAGGCCCAAGCCAACTCAGTTGGATCAGGCGTTCCGTCATTCCCATCAATAGTGGGAATAGGTTGTTGCTCACTCATTGTTTTCCTTTCACATCATATTTCAGATGCATATACGCACTTTTCAGTGCAGGGGGTTAATCTTGATTCTTTTCTTCGTCCAACATTTCGTCGATCATATCCATGGCTTTTTGGAGCCCTTGATATTCACCGACAAGTCTTTGATACGATTCCCAGTTTATAGGTGACCCTGAAGCTAGGGCCAACTGTAATTCTGCTTGTCGTATCTTAACTCTGTGAATCAACTGCTCAATCATTTATTTTTCTTACTTGCGTGAGAAAGACCACCTGATTTTGCTTTTGATTCTTCATTGCCACCTTTAGGTTGCATTGATGTGCCATCGAGCTTAACGCCCATGGCTAAACGAGCGTGGTAACGCACGTCAATGCCTTTCTGCTCTTTATCCGACGATGTTGCCATTTGGTTCTCCTTGTTGAGGGGTTGGTGCTACTGGGGGTGCAGGCGGTTGGGCCTGCGGTTGAGCATTAGCGATATTTTGTATCGTTTGATGCGTCAATTCTGCGTTCTTAATTTCAATCTTGGTTTGATTATCAAGAGCGGCTTTTTGTGCGTCTGCTGTGATCTTAGCCTGTGCAATCTGTGCATCAGCTTGATCTTTAGCAGTCTTACGTTGTGTCTCAGCCGTTGCAGTGTCCTTAACCACTTGTGCATCAGGTGGCAATTGTGGAGGTGCATTCTTGGCTTGTGCCATTTGAATAAGTTTTTGGAAGGATGGGGCAAACTGACCCATCACTTCGGTTACGTCCATCATCACATGGGCACCAACAGTCGTGTACAGCTTGTCGATGATTGGTGTGTAGTTTGGATTCTCGTAATCGTCCACAGGCTTCTTGGTGGTTTCTTGCACATAACCATTGGAACGGTTGAGATACCAAAGGGTCATATGTTGCTTGAGATGCTCGATCAGATTGTTCAGATAAGATGGATCTGCAAATGGTGACTGGCCCATGTATGGGTTCATCGCAAACTGCAAGTGATCCTGAATGTGAGCAATATGATCCTGCTGGATATAAGCATAGGCAGGCTGTCCAATCAGTAATGCCGCATTCTCATCTGCTGAGGTACGTTGTTCCGGAGCAGGAGTGTCAACCATAATCTCATTGATGTTTGGTATCTTCATCTGCTTGAGGAATCGGGCAATTACTGGGCCCATTTTAAACTGATCAGGATGCTTCTCAGCCAAGGCGAGCACAGCTTGTGACTGTGCCATCCGTTGAGTCTCAGAGAATATATGCGGATCAGAGACAGGAACCACATCTGTGTTCTTGGAGAAATCTTCACGAGTTACATCCAAGTCGGAGACAATGTCCCCTTTTTGCATGTCATCAAAATGCCAGCGATTGAGTCGGCAAAGGATTTTAAGAACCCTTGCTTGTGACTCATGGAGTCGGGCGTGGATCGATGAGTAAACTTGTGAGCCCTGCTCAATCAAAGCTTGTGTAGTGCCCACAGGAGCGTTTGCAGAGATGTCAGCTATCTTCTCTTCAGCAGTGGTTACTACGGAGCTTGTAGCCTTATCCAAGAAGCCTAGGAGCTCAAATAGAACCTGACTAGGTGGATTGAATGGCATAGGCATCGCAATTTGGCGAATGTCCTGCACGCCGGGTGCACCTTCGATTTCTACGATTTGTGTAACGTCTACTTGCTGGCTTTGTCCACTGATCTTTGCTCCTTTGAGCTTGAGCATCGTAGCCGCATTATTAATGTGTGCACTATCCAGTAAAGCACGCAATGAACCAGTAAGAGCGGCACTAAGACCACCGATAAGATGAGGGAGCCCAATAGCAAAGGCACCACGCCAAGGTATAAATTTAAATTCAACAATCCAATCAAGCTTAGTTCGGGTCTCATCGGACTCCTCCCAGTTGCGGTACAAGCCCACTACCTCGTTATCGAGCTCGTCGATCATCAAGATGTAAGGGGCGTTTTTACCTTTAGTGGATTTATCGTCGTCTAGCTCCAACCATGTATAGATGTGATAGACCTTACGCAGGCCATCTTTGTTTGATTCGTATTGCTTGCCTTCAATCTTGTTGTTGGCTTGGGCTACTTTGCCCTCTTCTAAATTCTCAGTCGCTTTTGCGTAGCTGATGTCACGATACATACCGGATCTGATACGACGCTCAAATTCGTAGGTAGTAATCTCATGGACTTCAGCCGCACGCTGGGCGGTATAGAAATTGGTTGCGGCGAACGGTAGGATCACTCGGTCAATAGGCAAGAACTCAACGCATGGGCGTTTCTTATCCTCATCAAACCAAAGCTTGAAGTACTGTGAGCCACCTAGTGGTAGCTGAGTCAGGAGCTGTTCTTGCTCATCCCGGAACTCTTCGATCTGCTCGGTAATCTGCCAGTTAAGGTAGTCGACCTTGCGTTCTGCTACCGCCGCTTTGAGGTCATCCTGCTTACCAATGATCTTGGATTTGACCGGGCCATCCGGTGGGAACATTTCTTTAATTGCTCGTGCGGCGAAGTCAACGCATCCTTCAGCCATAGCAGGGTGCACGACTTTAGAAGCACCCATAAAGGTCGCACCTCCGGGGGCATCATTGCCCATACCAGTCCGTTTAATACCCTCTTCATACTGCTTATCTCTTAGTTCACGAGCTTGTTTATCGCTTTCCAATAGATCCATGTATTGAAATACTAGATCTCCCAATGTACCAGCATCGACTGTATCTGCTAAGTTGTCATAGAACTCAGGATTGAATTCAGGGCCATCATCTAACTCAATGATTGCTGAACCATCAGCTTGCTCTTCAGTATCCATGCTGGGCATGTCAACGAATGCAGAGCCATCATCTTGTTCGTCAATGTTAATATCGTCTGCCATTATTTAGCTCTCTTCATTAGTTCTTGACGCATTTGCTCGATAGTCTGTGCCAACTTCGTGCCCCTAATCTTGGTATTGCGAAGGGCACGCAGGTCTAAACCACGATGCTTACCACGTCCTTTTACTTCATGCCATTCAGGCTTGTTATAGGTGCCCGGATCGTTATGGTGCTCATGACCATGGAACTGATGGTAAAAGTCTTCGACGGCTAGTTTAGTCTTCTTGATCATACTTTATCCCCATCATCATTAGTAGCCAACTTCAACTCTTCATACTGTGGCTTGATCCGTACTTCTTTGTTCTGTGCAATGGTGTTGCCCTTGGCATCTCTTGCATAGATCGGCTTACCACTCTTATTAAG
>Ga0208260_1000277_pt1 | contig 20138 bp, 32 predicted proteins | sample CryBogCBH18Aug09_FD_184619 | JGI IMG/M metagenome (GOLD analysis project Ga0208260, IMG submission 184619) | Freshwater microbial communities from Crystal Bog, Wisconsin, USA - CBH18Aug09 (SPAdes) | ecosystem: Environmental > Aquatic > Freshwater > Lake | place: Crystal Bog, Wisconsin, USA...
TGCTGATCTACACCAGAAGAACATGCTGACGCGTGAAGCAGTTCGTCGAACTGAACAGGCGAATGAGCGCAAGCATGCTCAAGAACTGATGGATTCAGCCGTTGCTCAAGAGCATCGTTTGCTTGCAGAGCATGCCTCTCTGGCAATCACCACAGTTCACGCTGACGCCACGCCTATTCACTTTGCTAGCTCTGCCCTGGGGCTGAGTGATGAGCAAGCCACACGGCTGTTTATCGGCTTGCTGATGATGGTATTCGACCCGCTTGGCTTGCTGCTTGTTGCGGCTGGTAGTCACAAGACTATTCGAGTGACCAAACCAGTCAGCAATCGCAAACCAGCCAAGCGTCACCCTGTACGACAGAAAAAGACACAGACTAAACTTCGCGTGGTTGCATAACACATTGACCCCGTTGAGAAATCAACGGGGTTTTTGTTTGTGAACAGTTAAAAACCCGTTGACATGATATCCCTGTCTGTGCTATTGTGCTGATGTTGAATGTGGTATAACCCAGGTAAGCCGAGATCCGGGATAAACAATCCGGTAGCACAACAATTATTTTTAAAGTTTTCTCTTGCGATGTTTTTCTCAACATGCTAAGATTCTTTTATCAACACAGGAGAGTGTCATGGCTTATACCGTTGCAGTTTATCTCTGTGATCGCGCATATGGCGGACCAGAAGAAGGCGGCTGGTGGTATGACTGTGGTGTTCCCAGCGAGGAACATGCACACTTTACCCGAGGTTTCAAGCGTGAAAAGGCAGCCTATGCTTATGCACGTCGGTTGAATGAACGATATGCAGAACAGTGGAACCAGGGTCGCCGCGATATCAGTTCAGTGCTGAGCGAAGGACAGTTCTATGCTGAGGCGCATGAAGGCACCCCTGCGCCTTATCCCAAGGTGCGTCCTCATTATGAGTGAAGGGTTCTATTGACCACAACGTCAGGACACTTTTATAGTGTCCTGACGATTCAACATGAAAACAAACTATATGACTAACTGTGATTTTTTCTTTGTGTGCATTGTTGCTATCCCGGATCATTATGTAGGGATCTCGGCTTACCAGGGGTATACCGCTTTCTATAATCATAGAATAGCAGATAAGATCAGGATGTCAAGCATTTATTTTTAGTTACTCTGGCGAAACATCATTCTGGGATTTCGGCTTGTCTGTCCCAGGGATCATAGAAATATAATAGCACAATTCAGAACACAGTCAACAGAAATTATGTATGCTCTGAACAGGTCAGATATGCAGATTATGTATGAGACGATCTCAGATGAATCAGTTATAAACTCTTATATCAGATGGAGACCACACCGATGGCTGCAAGCCCTACCTCGCCGCCCTGATCGAAACTATGAGCGATTTTTCGCGTACCACCAGGGATGATATTCTCTCTGTGCGAGTCTCTCGCATCGTGGAAAAGCTCGAAACCTTCGGTTTGGACTTCTCTCGTCGCCTGAGTGCTGATGATCTCAAGATCATCACGATGTTTGAGCGGCGCCTTGCTGACCCTGTATAACTGATAATATCTCAGGGATGTCAAAAATAGATTGACATCCCTGAGATGTGTGATATCATCGGCACAACACAAGGGAGGTAGGCACTATGGGACATAACACTGTTACACTCAGCGATGGGGTGGTTATCGAGTTCAGCACTCGTGGCAATACAGGTTATAAAGGTGTAAGCTTCAGCCCCACCTATCGTGTTGATTCGCCTTTCATTTCTTTTGTTGATCGAAATCAGGTGTTGCAGGTTGCTCCACGATTTGCTTCTATGCTGTTCGGGGGACATACCTTCAATGTCGGTACCTTTACAGATGCTCGGGAAGCGGCTTATGCACGTAGCCTGTTCCTGGCTGATATCACAGGTTATGAACAGACATATAACTCCCGAACTGACTTGAAGTCCAATAGTGACCCAGTGATTGAGAGTGTCAATGCACCCAGGGATCTCTATGATCTTCCTGCACCTGACTTGACGACACTGTTTGCTGAGCGTGCTGCACACCTCGCAGCCAAAGCCAGCACACGGGGTTCTTCATCTGTCGCCAAGCTAGCCAGAGAAGCCCGGCAGGATGCTGCTGCATCACGGCGCAAGAGCAAGGTTAATATCCTGCTCACCAAGCCTGCGGATGCCTTCTACAAGCTTTATACTGGCAAGGATATGCGTGCATTGACTGATCGATATGGACACCAGCATGTGACCTCATTGTGGAACACCCTTAAATGGGATGAGTTTGCAGAGGCGTTCGGTTTGGATCCCCGTCCAACCCTGAAAACTGCATAAGAATATAGGGATGTCAAAAAACGATTGACATCCCTGTGATCTGTGATATCCTATAGGCAACACAAACAAGGATGATACTATGGGGTATAACACTGTTACACATAACCTAGAAATGTCCATTGAGTTCTATTCGGAGGACATCGACCTCAAGATTGATGCTGATATTCTGGCGGTTCTCAATGTTTGAACTGCTAATCCTCGCATTTATCATATTGATACTGGCATACATCGTGGACGCGGTGGAACTCATCTGGTTCTTTGTCGCAATGATACTACTCGCGTTCATGTTCGATCCAATCGGTACCACGCAGCGCACGGGACAGATGGCAATCGATCTGCACGACACTGTTCACCAGAGCATGGAAAAGTTGAAATAGACGACATGGAATCGATTGTCAAAGATTCATCGCGTCAGCAATCTCATTTGGTGCAGGTCACCAAAATGCTTCAGGACATTGACCTCGCTATCGCACATGGTGACATCGATGTGTTGATCAGCAAGTGTGATGTACTGTTCGCATACGTAATAACAAACTCACAACCTGATTCCTTGTCTGAGGAAAGCATCGGCTACCTCAAGGAAAAAGATCTACTCGGATACCCTGCCTGATCTAGCATCGGTTCCTGAGGAAGTGGTTCTCGTGATGGCTGTGCGACATCTCTTGCATGGACGCCGGTCAGAGATGGTCTTTAACTTGAATAGATGCCAGCATTTCAATCCGATGCTGATATATGTATTATGTCCTGTGATGGAAAAGTTCGAAGAGGGGAACAGTGAACCCACTGAACCTTATCGACAGATGGAACCCACTGCAATCATGGTGGAACTAAGTCGAAGAGCCAATGACAGTTACTGAGACCCTTAGGTAAAGTGTCTTCGGTCACCATACCTCGAAGAATCTGAAATGATCTGATATCTCTGCGAAAAGGTGCTTGATCTTACATGACTACCGTGCTAGATTTACGGCACCATTAGGAGTCTTTGATATGCAAATCCCCCTCTATGCAACCTTGCGTTACAAGCGTCGCCCTAGCGGCAAGATCATTTGTCTGCAATTGCGCGTATCGTATGCCTTGCCTGTAAACAAGTTCAAGATCGAGGAACGTGATATCACAGATCTAGCCGACTGGGATACCATCAATTCTGAACTTGCAGCGTTGCAACAGCATTATCGTTGTGACACGGTTGAACTTGATGTCAAGCCTGATGTTGTATCATGCATTGACCGAATATCTGCTGAATCCTAAAGGAATGTGTGAAAACCAGTTGACACTCCTCCCCAGAACATGATATGGTGTTGGGGTTGAATGTGGTATACCCCAGGTAAGCCGAAATCTGTTCTAATCAATCCGTTTGCGTATCAATCCTGAGATACTACCTCACGACCTCGGTGTGCATTCTATCCCCATAGCTAGACCACAAAATTAAGGCTGTTTTTGCCGCTACAGGGGGAGGTGCAATCTGACATAATAGGTGATAGCCTACCATACTCCACCAGCCCCGGCGTGCAGATAAGCGCCGTATACGAGGTGTGGCTTGTAACGATTTTTGTTGACATCCAGATCGAGGTGTCATATAATAGTTTCATCGCAACGCAACTGGAGAACATGATATGGTAAAATTTGATATCACCTATGAAATCGTGACTCAAGAGTCTGCGGAACACGGTGACGTTGATGACCAAGGCTACATTGCACAAGGTTTGACTTTGCGTGAAGCCATTGATACACTTTTTGAGACCCGCACTAGCCGTTGCTCTGGTGTTGAATGTATTGAACCATCCTGCTCAGACATCAAGGATACCAGATGGTTCACTGTGCGCAATGGTATGGAATATGAAACAGGCGCATATGAAAGCCGTAGCCTGCATATGCCTGATCATGTCACAGGATCGTCTCGTCACCGTATCGCGCGCTTGATCGGTGCATTGTAACTCCACTGTATTGCAGAAATTGCACCGGGATTACCAGTGCAATTTCTTTTCATTTATTCGATGTTGATCCGGAACATCATCTAGTGATTTCCGCTTACCTGTCCAGAGGATCATGCAAATATAATAGCAGATATCTCAGGATAGTCAACAGATAAATCAAGCCTTTTCACGAGATCGCTTAGCTCGAAGCGGAGTGACCGCTTGTTCCCCTGCTGGGGCAAAATGACCCTTCGTTTTTATAGAGGTTCGCAAGGGATCCCTCTACCGGTATGCACCCTTGCAGACCTAGGAACCGCAAGTTAGTAATCCGGCAACAAGAACATGAGAAAACAGGTATCAGAACCCAGATCCCATGTTACATTAAATCATCATCATTGTCAATCACAGATAGTCAGGTTGTAGGAGAAGGACTCTCACCTTCTTCACAGTTTCTAGTCCAGTAAGCCATGGACGGGTTTACCACCTACCGTTACCATATAACCCACTACACATCTGTTCAGTGAAAAACTTGTATACCCCGAAACTCTCTGTCCCTTAAACCCAGTTCTGGTGGTCCAGTTTTCTGGCTTGATATACCATCTTCACCCTGTGACCCAGCTACCCAGGCTCTACAACAAGGTTATAATACCCCTTTCACTGGTCTATGTCAAGTGACATATTTGTTCTTGCATCGTTCAAGTTTCGCACTCTTGAACTTTTGCATACTGGCTGGCATGGTTTCTTTACCTTGTTTGGTATCTGGTAGAGACACCTTTGATGGCTTTCCCGCCTGCACAGAAACAGGCTGTTTAAGATTCCGAGCCTGAAGATTTTTCCTTGCCAGCGTAATATAACGGTCTGTTACAGGCAGCACGGTGACAATCATATCGTCCCGAAAAACTACAAACACAACATGATGTCCATACCACACTCGCCAAACATCTCCACCAGTATCTGTATGTGATACAAACACTGCCACAGGATTGTTAGAACGGATCTGAGTGTTCCAACCCTGCCAGATATCATAGGTCAATGTCAAATTATATCGTTCACTGAGTCTGTTACGACTGTGAGAGAAACGACTATAAATCTTGCTTTGATGTTCAGCTTCTGTATCAATAACAGAGTTTTCAACGTTAACGGGTTCAACCATAGATGGCACCACATCATCAGGCGGGACATCTGTATAGTGTTCAACCTTAGCCAGGGGTTCTTTGTGGAACCATGATTTGATGAATCTGATAAACAAATTATACATAGATGATACCCCCAATCAAAACCAGGATTGATATATAATACCATCAAGCAAAAAAAATCAAGCTTTATTTTACTGGCGATATCAAGTATAGGATTACGGCAACAATCAAATTGGTCAATAATGCCACTAGGGTCAGGATATTGCCATCACCCATTATAATAATCAACAGATTGAGCATGGATGAAATTACATTACCAAATAACAAAATAGCTGTCACAGTTGAGATCTTGCGATTGATCACAGTTGTGGTGTGATATAGATTGTGGTCTGTCATTTTTCTTTCCTTAAATGAATTCATCAATGAAATATTCTTCAGATTCTTCAGCCGTGATATTATCACGTAGACTGATAATCTTCAAGACTTCGGTAAGGCTATATTTGCCTGATTTCATATTAGAACGCAGATAGCCATCAGTATACGCACTATATTGGTTGTCATCCTCGGTTTCCCAATCTGGATTTTCCAACAGCATATTGCCGAACCCCAGGTCACAGAAACCAGACACAGAATAGCCTTGAGCCATTTTGGCTTCAGCGTATTCACGTTGAGTGATCTTGCCTGTATTATAAATGTCCAGTAGAAGTTTCATTTCAATATTTCTTTCAGATAACTTGATACCACCCATGTTCAGTGTTATATTTTACCCCATCACAAAAGGGAACTGGCACACGCCATTCAAGATAGATGTGCTGATGAATACATCCCCACCCCTGTTGTATTGCATCTTCAAGATAATCACTCTCGCTATGACCAGCACGGTCCTTGCCAGTCTGGTCATAGCCATAACTGTTGTAGCCATCCTGGTCATAAAGCGTGTAATCAACCACATTACCAGATGAGTCGAGGAGAGTGTTGTCACCACCATTCTTTTTATACCATTGTTGATCATTGGCATACCAACTGCTAACAGTAGGACTATATTTTCCGATACTCATAATAATGTTCCTTCTATAATAGTGTTCCTTCTATAACTGAGTTTTTAAAATAGTCAAGCAGAAAAACATTCTAGTAGCCATGCAAAAATATAGGATAGACAGACAGCGAGGTAGTGTGCTATCATAAAAGAAAAATCTCAAGGAGGATATCATGGATAATATCAAACATCGGGTTCGGCTGCGTTCAGAAATTGCCTTTCAACACAATCAACTTCTAGACAACAAGAACCGTCCGGATTTTACACCAGAAGATGAACAAGAGTTATCTTTGGTTGACGCTCTTTATTCTTATATGTGTGATAAGGATGCCACTATTATAGTTGAAGATCGATATTTTGAAGATTATGCTGTTAATATTGTTCTTGCACGGTATAATCTTCCCGATTCAATCGTGATTGATCGTGCAGCCTCTCTGAAAAATATTCAGAAAGAATATCATCTTTTCACGATGTTTGGCAAAACCTATTGGGTCCGTTGATCTTTAATTTTAGGAAATATATGGGTATGACCATAACATTGGAGATAGTAGTTGTACAAAGGGAGAAGAACACCTATTTTGGATAATTTTGTTAATCATGGTCATAGAGCCAGTTTATAACTCTTACACCGAGAAACCTGAGCGTTCTTTAGACGCTCAGGAATTCCTGTAGATTCTTTACAACATAATTTTCTTGAAGAAGTCTACACCTGTATTAAACAGTTATTATCTGTTTATAATACATATACTGATGCAGATCGCTATAAGGATTCCGTATAGGATTGAAGACCATATATGAAAACATTATTTCAGTTGACTTGGAGATGATCTTATGAAAAACGGACTGGTTGTAGATGCAGATGGCAGACAATCATGGTATGTGAATGGTCAATGGCATAGAACAGATGGACCTGCTATTATCCATGCAAATGGCACACAATATTGGTATGTGCGTGGTCAACTGCATAGAACAGATGGACCTGCTATTATCTATGCAGATGGCACACAATATTGGTATGTGCGTGGTCAACTGCATAGAACAGATGGACCTGCTTATATCGGTGCAGATGGCAGACAAGAATGGTATCTGAATGGACTACGACATAGAACAGATGGACCGGCTGTTATCTGGACAGATGGCAGACAATGTTGGTATGTGCGTGGTCAACGGCATAGAACAGATGGACCTGCTGTTATCTGGGCAAATGGCATACAAGAATGGTGGGTGAATAATCAACTACATAGAACAGATGGACCTGCTTATATCGGTGCAGATGGCACACAATATTGGTATGTGAATAGTGCTGATATCACCGAAGAAGTCAACACATGGATGACCACTCATAAAGTCACATATCCATTTGATGAAGATACTATGGTGCTATTTTGTTTGACTTGGGGATAGAGATATGAAAAATGGACTGGTTGTAGATGCAGATGGTACACAAGAATGGTGGGTGAATAATCAACTACATAGAACTGATGGACCAGCTATTATCAGTACAGGTGGCACACAATATTGGTATGTGAATGGTCAACGGCATAGAACAGATGGACCTGCTGTTATCGGTGCAGATGGCAGACAAGAATGGTATGTGAATGGTCAATGCCATAGAACTGATGGACCTGCTATTATTCATGCAAATGACAGACAAGTATGGTATGTAAATGGTCAACTGCATAGAACAGATGGACCTGCTATTATCAGTGCAAATGGCACACAAGCATGGTATGTGAATAATCAACTACATAGAACAGATGGACCTGCTTATATCGGTGCAGATGGCACACAATATTGGTTTGTGAATAGTGCTGATATCACCGAAGAAGTCAACACATGGATGACCACTCATAAAGTCACATATCCATTTGATGAAGATACTATGGTGCTATTTCAGTTGACTTGGGGGTAAACGGTGTCAATTGTTTTGATTATAGCGATATTATTGGTTATAATAATGTTATTGATTTGGGTTGAAGACATCTCACTATTGATTGTCGATATAATTAGTTTCTTTCTGGAAATGTTCTTTTAAAAGTTAATATTTTCAACCCATTAGTTAATATCAACAAACAAGATGAACTATCACACATCAAGATGCTGCGGCTTCCTGGTGATTTACACCACTTAGTAAATTACTAGATTTGAGATAGGGTGTTAATTGTAAAAGTAGGGTAATAGAGAGGTTTAGAATATAGGTGAAAAATTCAAAGTTATGACAGTTGACAGGTTCAATTTCTTATATTAAGGTATAATAACAAACTTATAAGAAGGGAATTTAAAATGAGTGAAGATAACACCAAGACCATTGATACCAACAAGAATCTCGTGTCTCAGATCGAGGCTGAACTTGAAAAATCCGCACGTGAAGCTCTTAAGAGCAAGGTCAAGGAACTGGTCAAGAAGCGCAACGACGCCCAGAAAGTAGTCAACAGCATCAATTTGGAAATCCAAAAGGCAGTTGAAGATTTCGAGGCAGGACTATAAAGGTATGCGGTAAATGTGATCCATGGATATAGTTCATGGATCCTACAACTGTTGGAGATCAATAATGGACATAGACGATACGCTTAAGTTCAGAACAGACACCAATTCTAGAGGTAATGTGATTCACCAGTCACGATATGTTACCTGTGTGCAAATCATAAACTTCACAGAGATCCCAAGATTCGTTATTGACAGTAACACCTTCAAGTTTGATAGTCATGGCGATACAACTGATTGGGTTCTAGATGTAAAGCAGAAATGGTATGAAAACAAACCAACTAAACTAGTGGTCAAACTATGTAATGTGCAGGATGGTCCAAATGACGGAATTCACATACGCATGGGTCGGTATGCTCTTGGACGTCGTATCACATGTGTGGAAGACGTAGCGGAATTGTTTCAGCACTCGTTTTCTATGGTATCTGCTAATAAATTTGTACAGGTTCCTCTCAGCATTGAGGCATGCTCGGACGAGCAGCTACTGGCTGAACTACATCGTCGCACACTGTCAAGGCTCGGAGATTATCGCGGCAAAAAACCCGAACGTTTCGTGGATAATGTTATTGACTTTGACAACCTCCGTCGCAGGGAATACAGGGATGAGCGCATACTGGACATCATTGCATCGTGAACCACATCGAGGCTTGATTTAGTGCTTGACACATGTCAAGAGGATGTTATAATACCTGTATTAGAGGAAGGAGCAACAGGATGGGTGATTTCGCAAACCATGGTGCAAAGGTCATGTACCTTGACGCCAATGGTTACGATTACCAGCGTGAACGATTCCGCCAGCTTGGCTTTCATCATGGTTCAATCCTTACCGTGAAACAGATAGACATTGGAGGGTTCAGTTCCACCTACGAGTTTGAGGAGGTGGAAGGTGAATTCAACACCGTGATGTTTGCCGTGCTGACTCCTTTTCAAAATTGACAATCAAACGGTAGTGTAAAAGTTAACACATACAGGTTTGTGGAGATACATACGTGCTCAGGACCGCTATCCCTGTCCCACCATCAATGGTCCTGGGATAGTTTGTATAAGTTTGGATTTATTTTTACCAATTAACAAAAAGGAGTTAATAAGTTGAGTCATTTCGCAATCCTGGTAGTAGGAGATAATCCAGAGCAACAACTTGCGCCATATCACGAGTTTGAAAGTACTGAGAGGGTTGATCAATATGTTCAATCTGTTGATATTACGGATGAATTTCTTATTCAACTCGCCGCCGAAGGTGATGCTGAAGACCCGCTTCTTGAAGCATTATCATACTATGGGTATGAGAACCGAGTTGTAGAATCTGAAGATGATGTTGACCTAAATGGCGAACACACATATGGTTATGCTGTGATCCTGGATAATGAAGTCAAAAAGGTGGTTAGACGAACAAATCCGAACTCAAAATGGGACTGGTACACCGTGGGTGGTCGCTGGACGGGTTTCTTGAAGCTAAAACCAAACGCCTCAGGAATTGTTGGCAGTCCAGGTCTTATGATGGAACGACCCAGCGCCGGGTATGCTGACCAAGCTACAAAAGGCTCAGTTGACTGGGAAGGTATGCGCGAGGAGTCTGCACAAAAAGCAGCAAACAAATGGGATGCTGTAAAAAAATTAGCACCTGATTTTTGGGAATCCTGGGATATTATTCATGAACGGCATGTAAATGTTGAAGATACCCGCATAGAATACTATGGACAGTCAGGTATAAAAGCTATTCAGCAAGACAGAGATCTGCGATGGGTCAAAGATGATATTCTTGTTAGCCGCGAACAATATATCCAATCTGCTCGGGATGAAGCCTGTTGTTTGTTTGGGTTGGTCAAAGATGGTCAATGGATCGAGCGAGGTGAAATGGGTTGGTTTGGCTGTGTTGACAATGAAACAAGCCCACAAGATTGGTGTAAACAATTTTCAAAAGAAATTGATGAACTACCAGATGATATCTTGATTACCGTCGTTGACTGTCATATTTGACATTGACATCTGGGTATAATATGTTATCATATAATATATAAAAATATATGTTACGATTAACTATTGATATTAACCATACCTTGAATCAGGCGTCATTTTCTCGTTGGAGAGAATCTGTTGGTCTGAAGACCAACAGTAGTTCACTAAATGACCACACAGGAAGAACATAAAATGACCACGCAGGAAGAACATAACAATGCGATGACAGCAGCATGGTCAGCATGGAAGAAATCCCAGGACAATGGTGGTTGTCCGTCTGACAATGATCACGCCATGTGCCGTGCCTATCACGAGGCGATGATGCGCACAGTATTCGCCATGTCGCGATTTACAATTACCGAATATGGCGGAAAAGCTATTTGGGAATGCTGGGAGCGCAGACAGCTTGAAGGGAAATACAATACATATGAAGACAGTAAAAGAGATTTAATTTATCTGATAGATCAAGCGTTGTATGTTAAAAACCAGCAGATTCGTTCTCTTATTCCGAGTAAAGATCGCGCACAAGTAGCGTCAAAATCATCTGATAGCGAATCATCTTGGGACGATTACTCTGATTACAGCCCAGAACATAATCACGCAAGATCTGCCAAAATTACGGCGTATAATTCCGACTATATTGACGAATTTCCTAAATTTGGAAGGTAAGATGGTGCCGCAGGACAAACATGATGCATTCCGCAGATTAGACGCCGGATTGTTGTCAAAATACAAGAATTTATTTGCAGATGCGATAAACAAAGAATTGTTATGCGAAAGAATTTCGGGAGAATTTTGCGAATATTGTTTTAGAGATATGATTTATGTTGAGGACAACCCTGGGATTTGCAATACGCGTCTTGTAAAATATATTGAAAAATTACCTGAAAATAAAATTTCTGCGTATTCCTGTATTAACGCTGCGTGTAACGTAGAAGACGGGGAACATCCTCACGCCTGTAGGATTTGGTGTAGAAATTTACAAATTTGCGACGTTTCTGTTAGTCCGCAAAATGTAGAAATGTGTGATGATGAGGAACACTTGGTGTGGAAAGAAGTCCCGTTTGAATACATCAAATCTGACAAGCCGAAACAGCGCTTGGTTCCCGAGCACCGCATTATTGACGCATTCCGACAGGGTGTGGAGGCGGCACGCGCATCGCCGAGCACGGAACTCTACACACAGAAGACGGGAATTTCCAACGGAAATATGATGGGGATGCCGGTCCCATCTGACGTCACCACTTGCCTCCACACCGACCTTGACCGCCTTCGTGAAGAATTAACCACTGCCTATCGTATCAGGGACAGTGCCGAGGCACAAGCACAGATGGCGCTGATAGAGCTTGCCGATCTGCGTGAAGCGCAAAAATGGTTGCCTATTGAAACAGCGGATCGGCTGTCAACAACGACAGTAGATATCTGGGTTGTCCCATCCGGAAAGCCAATCTCAGGAGGCTATCGTATCCCCAATTGTCTGCCGTGCTATGAGAAAGCATGGAAATCCTCCGAAGGCATCGGAGGGCGCATAATTACGGGGAGTCGATCTTACGATGAAGCGGGAAACCTTGTTCTTTCTCCAGACGATGTTTCGGAGAATGCCGTAAGAGCAACCCACTGGATGCCCATCCCACCTGCACCGACGGAGGATAGGACATGAGTGCTCGATGCCCGTGCCTTTGGCCTCGTAAACATTGCCTCGGATACTGTGGAAAATGGTGGCGATGTGATGAGTTTATTCGTCATTTTTGGAGGATAATCACTATGCGATGGTTGTAGATAAAAGAATATTCTTATGGATACGCGGTAGGTCTACTGCTGCTAGATATCGGTTGTATGATACAGTCATAGATAGTTATGAACCGGTTGAAAGCTGGGTCTACCGCAACAAGATACCTGCACGATACCGGTACGCAAACAAATACGCGGATATATGGTTAGAGTTTAATACAGAATCAGATTACGTGGAATTCGTTTTAACATATCTTTAACAGGATGTGCAATTTAACCGGTTGACACAGGTTTCTATACATATTAACACGTATTGTGAAGTGCTGCGTGTGTAAAAACAACACGCAGGTTTCTTGATGTATTCATTTATAAAATAAAGGAAAGTCATATGAGTAAAATGTTTAATAAAAATGTATCAGTGCCACTTTACTACACTTATTCACAAAATAACAGTGGTGGAACATATGATGTTGATACTCGTGTAACTTTTCACGTTATTATTCAAGCATTTGACAGCAACCAAGCCGATGCTCGCGCAGAAGAAATTGGTATTTATTTTAATGGTGTATCTTCTGGTCGAGACTGTGGGTGTTGTGGTGATCGTTGGAATTTTGCATCACATGGTACTTTTAAACCTGAGATTTATGGCGAGGACGCACACACGGCTAATAACATGTGGTCGAACCCCGGTGACGTGTTCTGCCGCGTCTATCATTTAAATGGCAGGGTATCAGAAATCAAACAAGTTTAACCGTGCCTTTAAAATAAAATTATAATGCTACTACGCGAACTGTCGCGTGTTCTTTAGACGCAGATATTTATAAATCCCCTACATGGTCAGCATCACATTTGACATATTCTGAATATATTTTATAACTGTATATTATACAGAGGCGACACACTAGGTGATTAACTTATATGCATATACATATAATAAATATAAAGCAGAATATAAAGACTGTGTTTTGATTAAATTTGGTGCAACGCGCGGGTCTGTTCTCAAACGAATGAAACAGCAGGGCGAGACACACCAACCCGAGAATAAAATAAAACTTTTTGAATGGTTGAATCTTAAAAAAATAAAATGGGACACTGAGATTCATGAAATCCTAAAACTTAGAGGATTTCACCACAAAACTCTAGCAATGTCTGAAGGAAATTCCACGGAGGGAATAGGTGAAGAATGGTACAGAATTCCCGCAAAGGGATCAAATCCTCTTCTAGCTATCAAGTATCTTGATGACATAGTTACAGAGTTGGAAGGCGAACGTGTTAGACCGAGGTTAGTTATACGACAGGCTCAACAACGTGCCTCAACCCAAGCGATGGATATTATTTCCACAAGTAAAGAACAATCTACAATCGTAGCAAACCTATGTCCTCGTTTTGGCAAAACAATATGGGGATTACATATGTTCAATCAAATCACAAATAAATATGGTAATCGTGTAATGGTATTGCCTGCATACTGGCTAGGATCACATACCAGTTTTGAAGATGAATTAGATCGTTATGCAGATTTTCAGGACATTCGTTTGATTGATGGGCGAGATCTAAATGCAGCAGAAACTGCACAAAAATATCTAGATACTGGCTTACGTATCATGATATTGGTTAGCCTTCATGGTGACATTGATGCATGGAAAGAACAATATAGATGGATATCCAAAATACCAAATGAAACTATTTTTAATTTTGCGGACGAGGGTGATTTTGGTACTCATACCGATAATCAGCGCGTCAAACTAGATTTTATATTCAATCATGACATTAAATTCAAAGTTTAGTAGTGATCACAAGTCTGGAGTTCTCGGTGAACCAGATGATCCGGACTTGTGGACAAAAATACTACACCATATTCCAGATAAATTGCTTTTAGATACAATGCCACGCATACTTGTTATTGGGTGTGGACATGCAACTGAGGCAGTTTTACTGGTCAAACGAATGTTGTCACTCAATTTAAACCCACAGGATGTCAATGAATCATTTTATCTAATTGATAAAAGTAAGATGTACACACGATATGTTTCTAAAACATATGGATTTAAAAATGTGTATACCGCAGATTTTATGACATGGAATACCGATATGAAATTTGATATTATAATCGCAAATCCGCCGTATAAAAAACTTTCAGATAATGGACAACAAACCAGTTTAAGTATTTGGAAAGATTTTATAGTAAAAAGTTCAAAAATGTTATCTGTTGGAGGATATATGCTGTATGTTACTCCTACAGGGTGGTGTTCCCCTAGTGACAACGGAAAATTGATAGAACGAGTTTTTTCACAATTAAATCTTGTTTATGCAGATATATCTGATAGTGTCAAATCTCATTTCAAAGGAGTAGGTTCAACTTTTGGTTATACTATTACAGTAAATGAGCCATATTCTCATAACACCCGTATTAAAACCAATGATGGCATCCACGTGGTTGATTTAACCAAAACCAGATTGATAACAAAAGACGGTATGAGTATTATTAAAAAATTGACCATGAGTGCACACCCTCGGTGTCGATTTAAGGTATTTGGTAAAACTCAACAATACCCTGCGCCTGGTTATCATACCAATGATAAACCAAACATAGCCATATATAAAAATATACATAACGTCAATAGTAGTAAAGACTATTTACCTGATACTACCATACCAGTTCGTTGGAGTATACATCCATCTGCTTTAACAAAGTATAAAAAAGTGGTTATACCTAGAAACGGTCCTGTAAATGTCATTGTCGATAAAGGTGAGTTTGGTGTAGGGGTGGAATGTACAACAATGTTATTGGATGATAATGAGTTGATAGAATCGGCTGCACAGGTTTTTAACAGTAAATTGTTTAGATTTTTCGCCAGTCAACGCAGTACACAATACAACGAGCCATCAAATTTAAATCAATTTCCGCTGCTTGATTTGACCCGTCCCTGGACTGACGCCGAGCTATATTCACATTTTAAATTCTCCGCCGAAGAAATTGCATTTATTGAGGAATTTGTTCCTAAAAAGCGATAGTTTGTGTCATACATAACACGTTTCATTAGTTCACTAGTTCACTCAAGGACACACAAAATTGTTTATAAGTATCTTTGCATCCGGTTCAAATGTTATGAGATTAGCCACGTGCGCCAACAATATAGACGGCGTAATATATACGGCATATTCCCAATTGGAAAAAACTGAACCTAATATAGTTAAACGAAGATTTTTTGCTTCTAATGTTGATAGGATTCGTGCTCAAATAGACAGTCTTTCATCTGATATAAAACCCAGTTGGATTAAAATCTGGGAACGTCCGTATAGTTTTATAGGATTTATTACAACTTTATTACGCTCGTTGATTGGAGAAGAAAGTTTACATTCGGAATTAAATCTTTCTGATATGGCAAATGATAATATAAATTGTTTTATGTTGTTAATTAATGCTACGAATAAGAATATGAAAAATATTGCACATATAGCACAGGATGCATTGCCCAATTGGCATATAAAAGTGTTAAATGGCGATCATACTACCAATCGCGACGCCGAAGCAGAGACTATCAGTGAAATCAATCGAGCTAAACTTCTGAATAAGAAAGGAGTTGTCATCATTGCAAATCAAATGGGTTCGCGCAGTTATAGTATTCCGGAAATACAAGCATCAGTTATTGCTTATGATCGAGGATCTTCTGATGCAACTCTACAAAAAATCAGCAGATGCTTAACTCCTACCAATAAAAACCATCAGTTATATCGAGGAGGACAAAAAACACACGGTGTTATTGTTGATTTGTCATTTGACCCGAATCGCAACGAAAACATAGAAAGACTTCTGATTGACGAAGCCATGTTGGTGCACCGAAGTGGCGATGTTGAGGATTTTCCTAGCGCGATACGTTATGTGCTTAGTGGGATAGATTTATTTAAATATGATTATCCTTGTATGAAGGCTGTCAATGAGAACGATTTATTCAAGATATTGTGTGACAGAGAAAATTTACTCAGAATTGCAGATTCCAATATTGATGTATATCAAGTGTTGTCCAGTGATATGTTTGATATATTGTTAAAAGTCATCATAGGCGACGGTTCAACAAATGCTCGTAAAGCAGTTCTGGGACGCGGAGCAAAGAATTATATTATTGAACCCGTAGAAAAAACCGGAAAATTGCCCAAAGATCATAACACGAAAAATATTCAAACAACAATCTTCGAATCTAAACGTAAATTAAATAACAGCGCTACAGATGTATATTGGTTATCAGATGATGGTGGGAACTCATATAGAGAGTGTTTGAAAAATATTTCAAAAGATCCAGACTCTAATAAAGAATTTTGCACGCATTATGGTATCACAGTTGATGAAGTATTTCAGTTACTTGACAATAATGAATTGCAAGAACATATCTTAGATCTTGTGGTAAATGTCTGTAAACCAAACCCAGAACATCGGTTATTTTAAAATATCGCAAATGAACTACTACAAGTTTAAAGAACACGCGGTTTTCTTGGTGCAAGATGTAATAAATGGTAATAATATCTTTTTACTATGTGGTGGCGTGACGGCGTAAGTTATTTGGTATATATAGTGGAAGGCGGCGATAAGGTGTTATATGAAATTTGATGTTGTGGTTGGTAATCCTCCGTATCAAAACGGTGATAATTCTCATTTTTATAAACAGTTTATCAGTCTAGCGAAACGGCGTGCCAACACTGTTGCATTGGTTATACCGTGTAGCTACTTTAATAATCTGGATTTTTTTGCCGATATAAGTCATTATTGTTATAATGGTAAAAATTTCACCAACGTAGATTTGGCGACTAGTTGGTTTATTTGGCAACGACATTATCGTAAAAGTTGTAAAATATTCATTAATAAAGAATGTGTGATAGTTGACAAAATAGCTACACCACCATTGAATAATGTTTATATGTTTAATTTTATAAACGATATGAAGTTACGTCACGTTACGTGCTATACTATAAAAGGTGGGAAACTACTTAGAAAAGATGCTATAACAGATGACGATGGTATAGATTGTATATGGTCATGCGGCGGAAACCGGGATGAATTTGATAAATCAAAAATATCCCCAAACCAAATAGAAAAAACATCCGGATTTGGTAGGCATAAAGTTGTAGTCAGTGAAGCTTATGGTGGTTATTTCAAACAGGGTGACAATATTTACAATCGTTTAGGAGGAATTAAGTATGCTGATCCTCAACATAGTTGCGCCGCTGGCGCACGTTATATAGAAACTCTATCAAAGATCCAGTCTGAAAATTTGATATCATATTTAGAAACAAAGTTTGTAAAAGCCATTGTAGGAAATGTGAAAAATACATTTCACAATACATCTCAGGTATTTTCTTGTATACCGGTTATAGATACAAATAAGAAATGGAGCGACAGTGAATTATATAAACATTTTGATCTATCTGAAGAGTTGATATTGTATATCGAAACAACTTTTTAATATGCGGCGTCAACCACGAGGCGCGTAAGACCACAACTGCTAAAATAGATGCTAAAATAGATGTTAGAATACAGGGTTATATTACGAGAAAACGGTAAGCGAACGTCTGCTATGCACACGCTATGTCTCAATATTCAACCCGTACATACTATTGTAAAATGGTTGGCAGTTAATTGTAATGGCATACTGGTTGATTCAAATGGGTTTGATGATTTCTGGATTGAATTTGATACAGAATCTGATTATGTGGAGTTTGTAATGAGATGGCTGTAGAATCTATCGCATTGATGATCAATGGTGATGCCACACCTGAATTAAAACGGTTTGTTCAAACTACCCTGCTTTCCTGGGGTATGGATCGACTGTGGTTGCACGAAAACTGCCCAAACGTTCGTCTCGTATCGCGAAACAGCGGGCTAGATCAGTGCTTGATATTTGAGACTGCCTGTGAACGTGTCGAATTCATTTTAAAATATCTTTGATCGTAGATTAATATGGCATTGTTGTCAAATTATCTGTTGACAACCACTTTTGGCTATGCTAGGGTTGCGAACAATATAGGGAGTCATGATATGTTTGAAAATATGTTAATTTGGGTAGCTATTGGCGCTGCATCTGCATTTTCAGTGATTATGATTGACTGGCTTCGAGGGCATTCCATTACAATCAATGATCTACGGTTTATGTTGTTGTTTTCGTTGATGGGACCAATCGGAACGTTGTTTATCGTTCTTGGGTTGCTAGAAGATCATCGAGATCGAGTGATCCTGTCATCTCGCCAGTCAAAGGAAGATTAACCAGCAAATTACTGCAACTGTAAAGTGCCAAGTATCAAAAGGAGATCATAAAATGAAAAATTGTTTGTCATTTTCCATCAATATGTACGACAATGACGGAGACTTGCATACTACTGGTGTGTTTATTTGGAAAGGTGACACCATTCTGCGATTTGATGGTGTATCTGAACTAGAAGCATATATTTCACAATTACAACAGATGTTACCAGAAATAAAAGAAAATATTAACAATTAACATGATATTTTAATGAGTGAACTGTCTCAACCTGTGCCAGTGTGTAATAAATAAAAGGACACTAGATATCATTTAAGGGAAATAACTATGGGATTTTTTTCAAATTTAATTGCACGAACTGAAACAGTTGAACATGAAATTGTGAACGAAGTTGACGCTGTTGTAGTAGAACCGTTTATTCATTCAATAAATCGACTTATAGAGCCAGAAGTTAAGCGCGCATTTGAATCAGCCCATTCTGCTGCAATGGCAGCAAATGCAGAAGTAAATTTTCGCAAAGCTAAATTAGCTGCAGCATTAGCCGCTGCTAGAGACCTTCACAAATCGGCTGTAGACGCAGCGGCGGCGGCACAGGAGGCAGCAGAAGCAGATGTAATCAAATACAAGGCCGCTGTTGTCGCGCATACGGCGGATATGAATACACAAGCCGGTCAAATAATTGTAAAAGCACCCCCTGTGGAAAATCAAACAGTTGGTAATGTTGAAGCTACCTTAGGTGCGGCTGGCTCACTTACCAAAAATTAGTAAACTACCGTGTGTCTGACCCCATGATACCTCTTGGGGGCATCATGGAATATAGTTAATCATAACATATATTTTATATGTTACAATAGATCGTTTATAAGTAGAGGGACTATTTGTCCCTCTACTTGCTGGTCACAGTCAGGTGGTTCTATTGCTTCGCGTCGATAACGACTTCTGTTATTATTAGTTATTTCGCCACATAAGTCTGTTGCGTCTTTAGACCAACAGTAGTTCACTTATGTTTGATTGAATCTTGGAACAGATCTACAAATGTATCAAACGATATTGACTCTGTGATTTTTGGGGTTTCAACTATATTTGGAATAGGAAGTTCAATATCTCCGCCGACATTATACAATCGTTTATGAGCGGTTTTCACTATCCAATATATCGACCCAGCGGTGTTTTCTATTTTACTCAATGCTATACCAAATTTTGTGGGGTCTCTTAGAACTAATGTTGCCCCTATTGGCAAATTACCAAAATCCTCTTTATAATGCCTGATGGCATATACTATACCATCAACTACCCGTTGAGGCTTGATGCGTCTTTCAGATATCCTATCAAATAG
>Ga0208260_1000281_pt1 | contig 19954 bp, 16 predicted proteins | sample CryBogCBH18Aug09_FD_184619 | JGI IMG/M metagenome (GOLD analysis project Ga0208260, IMG submission 184619) | Freshwater microbial communities from Crystal Bog, Wisconsin, USA - CBH18Aug09 (SPAdes) | ecosystem: Environmental > Aquatic > Freshwater > Lake | place: Crystal Bog, Wisconsin, USA...
TACATCCAAGCAGCGCTAGGAACTCTGCGCTGGCTCGGATTGGATTGGGATGAGGGTCCAGAGGTCGGGGGACCTTATGGTCCTTACCTGCAATCACAACGCTTAGATATTTATGCAAAGTACGCCCGGCAATTTCTTGATGAGGGCTTTGCGTACCACTGCTATTGCTCCGCAGAAGAGTTAGAGGCGGTACGTGAAGCACAACGTGCAGCAAATGTTGCACCCGGTTATAACGGACACTGTCGCAATCTGACTGCAGAGCAGGTAGCTGCTTATAAAGCTGAAGGTCGCAGACCTGTAGTGCGTATGTTGATGCCAGAAGGAACCACGACATTCACTGACTTGATTCGTGGTGAAGTGAGCTTCGATCACAATTTCGTTCCTGACTTTGTACTAGTACGCGCCGATGGCTCTCCGCTCTACACTCTGGCTGTAGCAGTTGACGATGTACTCATGAAGATCACGCACGTACTTCGTGGTGAAGATTTACTTTCATCGACACCTCGTCAGATCCGTGTCTATCAAGCCATGGGTGTAAAGCCAGAGGATTACCCACTCTTTGCCCACCTTCCATTTGTTATGGGACAGGACAATGCCAAGCTCTCAAAGCGCAATGGTGAGGTTTCTATCGCCTGGTATCGCGAGGCTGGTTACCTGCCCGAGGCGATCTGTAACTACCTAGCATTGCTCGGTTGGTCACCTGGCGAAGACCGTGAAGATGTCACCATGCAAGAGTTGGTTGAACTCTTCACCGTTGAACGTGTTCACTCCAGCCCAGCGCGTTTTGATATGAAGAAGCTTGAGGCCATAAATGGTGACAAGATTCGCGCGCTTACCCCAGAAGCATTTCTCAACTGGTCATTGCCATTCCTAAAAAATGCAGGTGTCATCATTGGTGCTGATGATGAGATCGCGCTTGTAAAGCAGGCGCTACCGATCATTCAGGAGCGCATCACGACGCTCTCGGAGATTCCACCGATGCTGAAGTTCTTGTTCACTAAAGATTTTGCGGTTGATCCAGCTTCAGCGGTCAAGATCGCCGATGAACAAAGCAAGAAAGTGCTCCAGGTCTCATTGGATCGACTCACCGGGCTTACCGAGTGGAGCCACGATTCCATTGAGGCAGTGCTTAGAGCTACCCTCATCGAAGAGATGGGGTTAAAGCCACGTATTGCCTTTGGAGCGGTCCGCATTGCCGTCACTGGCAGCCACATCTCGCCACCGCTCTTTGAGTCAATGGAGCTTCTAGGAGCCGCCAAGAGTTTGGAGCGGATCAAGGCCGCCCTGTAATCTTGGGGCGGATTTTCAGGTTATCCTTCTCCTCTGGCCTTCACCGGCCTTGGGGTATGGGGTAATTGGCAGCCCTTCTGATTCTGGTTCAGCGAGTCTAGGTTCGAGTCCTGGTACCCCAGCGCAGTAAAGGTTTTACTCCAGCACCACCCGCACCAAAGATGGACAAGTAAATAGCGCGGCCCCGTCGTCTAGTGGCCTAGGACTCTGGCTTCTCAAGTCAGCTACGAGGGTTCGAATCCCTTCGGGGCTACCACTTCCGCGCTAAGACTGGAGCAGATACCCATGCAGTGGTCATCTCTCGTCAATATCTGCGATCTGATCGCCACCTTCGCCTTCGCAACCGTAGGAGCCCGTGTGGCTGCCGCCAAAGGCATGGATTACGGCGGGATCATCCTTATTGCTGGTGTCTCATCGCTCGCCGGTGGAACTTTCCGGAATCTCTTCTTGGTCCATCAACCCGCCTGGGTTCTCAACCCGTGGTTATTTGCCTCGGTGTTAGCCGCCGTGTTGATCACCATTATTCGCCAGAGTTCAGAGCCAGTCGGTCGCTTCTTGCTCGCTCTCGACACCTTCGGTCTAGCGGTGGCAACGGTTTCAAGTACTAATTACGCCTTAGGTTTTCATGTAACGCCTGTAATCGCCGTAATCCTTGGAATCACGGGAGCGGTAACTGGGGGATTGTTACGAGATGTCTTATCGCAAACTGAACCGGTTTTGCTGCACCGCGAAACCATCGGCACATCTGCGCTCGCAGGTGCTGTCGTCTATGTTGCGCTTAATGAGTTCCACATGAACAAGGCAATTCCCGCAATCATTGGTGGATTAGTCGTAGTTATCGTTCGCGAGTTATCTATTAAATATTCATGGAATCTACCGCGTATCACACGCAAATAATCTGGAGCGGATGACGGGAATCGAACCCGCACTGTCAGCTTGGGAAGCTGACGTGATACCACTTCACTACATCCGCAATATTCGTAAACTTATCAGGAAGTGCGCAAGCTATGTAACCCTGCGTCTACCGGCAGGATCGTTCCTGTTGTAGATGAGCTGAGTGGGCTGGCGAGGTATGCGATTGCATGGGCTACCTCTTGCGCAGTAATGAGTCGCTTCATTGGTTGGCGTGCGACGAGGTTTGCGCTCATTGCGGCGGGATCAGCGGACTCTGCTAGAAGTCTGGCCACCCATGGAGTATCTGCAGTACCAGGGGAGACGGCATTTACTCGTATTCCAGATGCAATGTAATCGGCGGCCATGGCGCGAGTGAGAGCCTCCAGCGCACCTTTTGTGGAGGAGTAGAGCGCGCGGTTGGGAAGTCCAATGTCGGCTACTACTGAAGCAGTATTGACGACCGATGCGACATTCGATCGCTTTAGATAAGGCATTGCGGCGCGCGTTACACGAACTGCGCCAAAGAGATTGACGTTAAATACCTTGAGCCACTCTTCGTCGCTATTAGCAGTCACATCACCACCTGCACCGATGCCAGCATTATTGATCAAGATATCAATTGCCCCGAAATGTTTTGCTATCGCGGTGATCGCTCGCTGTACGTCTGCGTCATCGGTAATGTCACAGCGGTCTGAGTAATATGTGGAATCAGATGATTGGTTCACATCTAACACTGCGACCTTGGCTCCTCGGGCAGAGAGATATTCGGCAGTTGCACTACCGATTCCACCTGTTCCACCAGTAATCACCGCAACAAGTCCGGCAAACTCTTGCCCTGGCGTATAAGCGCTGTTCATATCTTTTCCCTCTTTGATCGCGTGAGTGAGTCAAGTGTGCAGAGAATATGTTGATATTTCTGACCTGTTGCGCGAGACATTGCAATCTCGCATGTGAGGTTGGTCGAAAGGTAGGCATCAAAGCGACGGCCACGAATCGATTCTGCTTCTGCTCGTGTGGCACTCGCCGTTAGTTCCGGGTGTAGCATCCCGCGGTCTCCCGCAAAAGCGCAGCAACCCCAGTCAGGGGGAGTGGTTACTTCTTTCGATATGGCGGCTGCTAGAAGTTCAAGGTTCTTGTTCGATCCTAGAAGGGTGCTGGAGCAGGTCGGATGTAAGAGTACTGAGTTGAGAACTTGTGCGACCTCGAGCCTTTGGAGTAGGACGGCGGCTGTGAAATCAACCGCGTCGATAATCTGTAGTTGTGAATCTTCTTTGGAGCGCAATGCTTTAAGTAGGCCTTCGGTACACGAGGAGTTTTCGCAAACAATAGGAAGTCGACCATTATCACTTGCTTTGAGAAGAGCCTGGTAGGTCCGATCAACCATCGTTGAGTAGCCTTCGGTCATTCCCTTGGATTTCCAGGGAGTACCACAACACATCTCAGATATACCTTCTGGAATCGCAAATCGGAGACCAGCTTTTGTCGCCAGGGATTGAAGAGCGGCGCTGCTTTCGGCCTCAAAGATACTTTCTAGGCACGAGGCGAAGAGAACGAAATCAGCGTTCGACTCTTTGACTGGTGATCGGTACTTTCCACCGCGAGGCAGGTTCTTGGAGTAGAGCGGCATTCGATCTGCGCCAAGCAAGTTTCTTAGACCGCGATTAATCGGTTCCGTTATTGAGTTAGGAAGATGCGAGGCGGCGGTTAAAGCAGCCCCGATCCCATTGATGGCTCCGGCCCAATGAAGAGCAAGTTGATTCCAGAGTGCATCAGGGATTCCCTCGTTACGTTCTGCTCTAAGAGTTGTCACCAGAGTTCCAGTGTTAATTCCTACGGGACATGAGCTTTCGCACAGACCATCTACTGCGCACGTCTCTTCAACGCCATACTCAGAGCTCTTGCGGAGTTCGGCGGCAAGAGTAAGGTCGCCGGAAATCTCTGCGTTCTTTAAGGCACGACGCAAAACAATGCGTTGGCGAGGAGTAGTGGTTAAATCTTTGCTCGGGCAGATCGGCTCGCAGTAACCGCACTCGACGCAGTGGTCAGCCACGGTTTCAATAGTTGGGTTGAGTTTGATGTTATGCATATGTGCGAGAGCGTCGCTTGTGATCAAGACTCCAGGATTTACAAGGTGTGCGGGATCGAAGGCGTGCTTTACTCGCACCATAATTTCGTAAAGCTCTGTGCCGTACTGGCGTTCAACAAAGGGCGCCATCATGCGTCCAGTGCCATGCTCGGCCTTTAATGACCCGCCTTTGGAAAGAACCAGATCAACCATCTCTTCGGTAAAGAGACGATAGCGCTCTGCCTTGTCGGGATCTTGGAAGTCTTCGTTTACTAAGAAATGGATATTTCCATCCTTGGCGTGACCAAATATCACCGCGTCGTCATAACCATGCTTCGCAAAGAGTTCCTGTAGTGAGATGCAGGTAGCGGCTAACTCCTTTACGGGGACTGCAATATCTTCCAAGAGGGCAGTGGTTCCCGATCTGCGTGCACCGGCAACGGTTGCATAGAGTCCTTTGCGGATATGCCAGAGCTCGGCGCGAAGTTCAGGGTCAGTTGTAAGGAGGGGTTCATTGAGAGCGCCTACTGAGTTGAGGGTCTGTTGCGCAGGTTCTATAAGTGAATGTAATTCGGCATCGCTCGCCGCCTGATATTCAACAAGTAGCGCGGCATGCTCTTTGAGCTCAATCTGGCCCATATCGACCTTGCCGGCGCGAAGTGAAGCGCTATCCATAAGCTCGATAGTGGTGGGATTGCTGGCAACCAATGCCTCGAGAGCAGCAGTTGCCGCATTAAGGTTTTCAAATATCAGCAAAGTGGTGGCTGCTTTGCCGAGCAGCGGAACGGCGTTGAATACCGCTTCTGCGACAAATCCCAGAGTTCCTTCGCTGCCGATAAGTAGATGCAGAAAAATATCTAGGGGTTCTTTGAAATCAATAAATGAGTTGAGGCCGTACCCCATCGTATTCTTGATGAGGTAGTGGCTGCGAATTTTTTCAACTAGCGCGGGCTGCGCGTCGAGCTGGTCTCTTATCTCAATAATTGATTTGTACAACTCAGGAACAGCTTTTTGTAATTCCGAGTCGGCATCAAAATCCGCGGTGTTGATGATCGAACCGTTGTACAAAACGACGGTGGCACTCTGCAGCGTTCGGTAGGTGTTATCGGTTATTCCACATGCCATTCCGCTGGAGTTATTGGCAATCACCCCGCCGATCGTGCATGCGATCTCGCTGGCAGGATCTGGACCTAGCTTGCGACCAAAGCGAGCCAATCTTGCATTAACTGCTCGCACAGTGGCACCGGGTTGAACGCGAACTTGTGCGCCACCGTCGAGCACTTCAATCTTCCTGAAGAATTTGCGGGTATCGATCAGGATTCCTTCGCTCACCGCCTGCCCCGAAAGACTGGTTCCTCCACTCCTAAATGTAACGCTCGTCTTATGCTCGCTGGCATACTTAAAAAGTTGCGCGATCTGTTCAGCGTTTTGTGGCGTGGCAACTGCTTCGGGAATTAGATGAAAGTGCGATGCATCTGAGGATGTCCGATAGCGATCAATGGCTCGCGTTGAGATTAAGTCATCAAGCGGACCTAATGTGTTAGTGGGACTCACGACTTACTTTGTCTCCGCTCGACCCAATGAGGAAATCGAGGTCGGCACCAGTGTCGGCACCTTGGACATGATCCACATAAATCTTTGCCCAACCGCGCACCGGAGTCGCATAGGCAGCAGCGCTTGAGGCGCTTGGTTTTCTCGCACTCAGTTCTGCTTCACTGATCTCGATATTGAGGGATCGGTTTGGTACATCCAGCACGATGATGTCGCCGGTTTGAACCAGCGCCAAGGGACCACCTGCTGCTGCTTCGGGGGAGACATGGAGAACGATGGTTCCGTAGGCAGTTCCACTCATACGGCCATCACTGATTCGGACCATGTCGCGTACACCTTGCTCCAGAATCCTTTTAGGAAGCGGCATATTTCCGACTTCAGGCATTCCGGGATAACCCTTTGGCCCACATCCCCGCAATATAAGAACAGTGTCTTGGGTAACGTCAAGATCTGGATCATCGATGCGAGCATGCAGATCCTCAATGCTCTCAAAGACGAGTGCGGGTCCACGATGAGTTAGTAGTTCTGGAGTCGCTGCGCTGGGCTTGATGATGGCTCCATTGGGGGCGAGGTTGCCGCGAAGGACAGCGATGCCTGCGTTCTGCATAAGTGGGTCTGCCGGGCTCATGATCACTTTCTTATCGAAAACTTCATTGCCAGGAAGGTAATCGGTAAGTGGGCGTCCCGTGACAGTGATTGGAACGGAAGAGAAGCGCTCGGGGATCTGGGCAAGCAGTGCCAATAGCCCACCAGCCCTAAAGAGATCTTCCATTAAAAATTCACCGGATGGAGCCAAATTGGCTAAGAGAGGAACATCGCGTCCAGTTCTATCGAAATCTTCTAAGGTGAGATCAATTCCAAGTCGGCCAGCAATCGCAAGTAGATGAACAACGGAGTTACTGGATCCGCCGACTGCTGCGACGGCGGTAATGGCATTGATGAAAGATTCTTTGATCATGATCTGAGAAGGTCTGCGATCTACGGCGATCATCTCAACGATCTGTCGACCTGTTTCATGAGAGAGTGAGAGTAGGCGAGCATCTGCGGCAGGTGTACCCGCAAAACCTGGGATGGTCATTCCAAGTGTCTCAGCAATAACAGCCATCGTTGACGCGGTACCCATCGTGTTGCAATGGCCTTTGCTTCGAATCATCGAAGATTGTGATTTGATAAATTCTTGATTGGAGAGCTCGCCGCTGCGAACTTCTTCGCTGAGCCGCCACACATCTGTACCGCAACCAAGTGGTTGGCCCTTAAATGTTCCGGTCAGCATCGGTCCACCAGGAACAACGATTGCAGGAATATCCACTGAAGCCGCCGCCATCAAGAGCGCTGGAATTGTCTTGTCACACCCGCCCAATAGAACAACGCCATCGATGGGATTTGCACGCAACATCTCTTCAATTGCCATGGCGGCCATATTGCGCCAGAGCATTGCGGTTGGCTTGACCTGAGTTTCACCGGGAGAGACCACGGGAAGATTCAGTGGAATACCACCAGCTTCCCAAATTCCTTTTTGCACGTACTCAGATACCTCGTTGAGGTGCATGTTGCATGGAGTTAAATCAGATGCGGTATTAGCGATTGCAATGTGCGGCTTGGTGCCATCAAAGGCATCATCGGGAAGTCCTCGGCGCATCCACGCTCGGTGTATATAGGAGTTTCGATCATTACCGCCATACCAGCCTTGGCTTCTTAACTCACTCATCACCGCTCACTCACTATTCCATTAGTTGGAACCAAGCATTAGCATTTAGAAAACTATAGCATTGTGATCTTGTTACACCCGGCCGTGAAGGGAACTGCGTGCGCGCTCTACGAGTGGTTTCACCGAATACGGTAGAGATTCAAGAAGTGCCAGATCTTTCGCCAGGTGCTGGTGAAATTCTTTTAGATGTCGAGCGGGTCGGAATCTGTGGAACCGACGTCGAATTATTTACCGGCGAGATGGCCTATTTTCAATCTGGTCGAACCACCTTCCCTGTGCAACTTGGACATGAGTGGACCGGCATTGTTACTGCAGTTGGTGTGGGTGTTAGCTCCGAATGGATTGGCAAGCGAGTCACGGGTGACACCATGCTTGGGTGCGGGCTATGTGCCAGGTGCGCATCGGGTAAGACCTATTTGTGCGACGAGCGAATTGAACTAGGTATAACCGATGGTTGGGGCGGGGCGCTAGCAGAGCAGATGCTTATCCCCGAGAGATTCACCTTCGAGGTTCCCGAATCGATCTCGGTCGCTTCAGCAGCAATGATTGAGCCTGCTGGAAATTCTCTGCGCTGTGTCGAAGCAACCGGGCTCGGTGAAAATCAAAAACTTTTGATTCTTGGCGCTGGAACTATTGGTCTGCTTGCAGCGCAATTTGCGCTGGCTAAGAATCTAGAGGTTCATGTAGCTGGCTCCCGGCAATCCGCCCTCGATCTTGCTCGCCAGATCGGGGTACTGCATACGCATACGATTGAAGAAGTAAAAGGCAACTCAATTCGCGAATACGATGCAGTGATCGATGCATCAAGTGATTCAGAGATGCCGGCGCTTGCTCTTCAAAAAGTTTTACCAGGCGGAAGAGTCGTATTGATCGGTCTCTCTGAAGCCTCAAGTTTGATCGATACAAAGATTGCTGTGCTTCAAGATGTCACAATCGTTGGGATCTTGTCAGCATCTCCCGGTCTGCAAGGAGCAATCGATTACTTTGCATCGGGTGCGGTAAATCCAGAGCCGCTCATTAGCGAAGTCATTGGGTTCAATGAGGTAGCGGATCGACTTAAAGGAAATCGAAATCCGGATGCCAAACCCGGCCCCAAGATTCATGTGGATCCCAGGTTATAGTCGTGGCAGATCCAAAGAGAGCGCGAAGTTCGTGAAGCCAACTGCGATAGATCTTCGCAAATGTCATGTGGGCGAAGGTCCCGTAGTAACAGGCGCTGCTCATGACATGGTGCATTGGGTTGATATTTTGAATAACAAAGTTCTGTGGCGCGATCTGGTGAGTGGTTCATCCGGTGAATTTATGACTTCTGAGAACGTCAGTTTTGTTTTGCCTCGAAGTAATGGGGGATGGCTGCTAGGTACTGCCAGTGGCCCCGATCTGTTAAATGCAGATGGTTCGATTACGAGGCTCCCTGGTCGCCTAGAAGCGGATGGTTCACCCGATCCAATTCCCATGCGTTGGAACGATGCCAAAGTTGGTCCTTGTGGTGAGGTGTGGATCGGAACGAGCGCATATGGAGCCACGAGCGATCGGATAGGTCTACATAGATTGAGTGCCGATGGCACCCAGATGCGACGAGTCTTATCTGGCATGGGCTTGAGCAATGGGATGGATTGGAGTCCAGACGGTTCAATCTTCTATCTGATCGACACCGTCGCGTTAACACTCTTCGCCTTTGATTACGTTGACGGAGAAATTTCCAATCAGCGCGCTGTCTTAACTTTTGACCCAGCGGCCGAGCAGTACCCCGACGGCATGACCGTTGATAGTGAAGGTGGAATCTGGATCGCTTTTTGGAATGGAAGTTGTATTAAAAGGTACTCGCCTGATTTTTCATTGGTGCAGGTGATTGATTTTCCCGTGCGATTTGTCTCTAGTTGTGCCTTTGGAGGAGAAGACCTCACGACTCTAGTAGTAACAACCGCAACAGGTGATAATGGTTGGCATGATAAACATGAACTTGCAGGAGCTCTCTTCACGATCAAGACAGATGTAAAGGGAAAGGTGCCGAATGTCTTCAACAAGTAATTTCGAGGGGGAGCAGAGCGGTCGCGTTGCGCTTGTAACCGGTGGGTCTAGCGGAATCGGTCGTGGTGCGGCTAACGAGTTAGCCCGTCAAGGTGCATCGGTGGTGGTGCATGGATTAACCATCGATGAAGCAAATCTTGTTGTTCAAGAGATCCGCATCGCTGGTGGAACCGCAATCGCGGCAGCAGGCCCAATCGATGATCCTGAGACGACGCAATCCGCTGTTGCACTCGCGCTATCCGAGTATGGTCAACTCGATGTGCTTGTAACCTCAGCTGGAATTCAACGGTATGGAACCGCACTCGATACTCCGATTGAAGTTTGGGATGAAGTCTTTAATGTAAATGTCAAAGGAGTTTTCCTGGCCTGCAAAGCTGCGCTACCCGAGATCCGCAAGAGCCAAGCTGGTGCCATAGCGATTATTGCCTCGGTGCAAGCTAGCGCTACGCAAGCAAACGTTGCAGCGTATACATCGAGTAAAGGAGCGCTGCTATCACTGGCTCGGGCTATGGCGGTCGATGAAGGCCCATATGGAGTCCGCGTTAATTCAATAAGCCCTGGAACCATTGATACACCTATGTTGCGCAATACCGCACGCATATTAAGTGATGGTTCACCAGCCGGCATGCAGGCTCTCGTCGATGATTGGGGTTCGGCTCACGCACTTGGGCGCACAGGCACGATTCAAGAGTTAGGTTCAGTTATCTCGTTCGTTACAAGTCCGCGCGCAACATTCATGACGGGCGATGACATTCGGGTCGATGGTGGGCTACTCGCTCGGTTGGCTGCAGCCACACCTAGGGAGGGTAAGTAAGTGATCCATTTGAGCGAGCAACTCTCCGCCAGGCCATCAGCTCTCTGGGAACTTGTGAAGCAGTGCGGAGTTGATAACACAGTTTCACTCCTTCAAGGCGCAGAACAAGAACAGAGAATGTTCGCTTCCGTAGGTGATGGAAAGCTCGCTGCGGGTTATTCAGATGGGATCGTTCCTTGGTCGCTTGAGGGAATTAAGCGCGACAAAGAGATTTTTGCGGCACATGGAATACAGATGATCGGCATTGAAGATACAGCTCCGATGGATTTAGTGCGGCTGGGGCTACCTGGCAGGGATGAACAGATCGCGCACATCATCGAGCAGATAGAAGCGATGGGCGAGTTGGGTATAACAACTCTTTGTTATAACTGGATGGCTGTTTCGAGTTGGGCGAGAACTCGTACAGATATCGTTTCGCGCGGAGGGGCCTTAGTAACTGGCTTCAAACTTTCAGATACCGAAGGGATGTCACGTATCGCAGAACCCGGCCAATACACCGCGGATCAATTATGGGATGCACTTAAATATTTTCTCGACGCAGTTATACCCGTTGCAGAGAAGGCAAATGTAAGGCTGGGGATGCACCCAGATGATCCTCCTTTGCAAGAGATGCGTGGAATGCCGCGCATCATGAATTCGATTGAGAACTATCGCCGCCTCTTGGATCTATATCCATCGCGCTCTAATGGAATCACCTTGTGCCAGGGAAACTTCGCGCTGATGACCGATGACTTACCAAGCGTTATACGTGAGTTCGGAGCTCGTGGCGCCATCGCCTTTGTGCACTTCCGCGACATCGTTGGCGATGCCACAGATTTTGAAGAGACCTTCCACGACGCTGGGCAGAACGACTTGCCTGCCTGCATCCGTGCTTATCAGGAGGTCGGGTTCGATGGTCCGATGCGCCCAGACCATGTGCCGACCATGTATGGCGAGAGCAATGAGCGCCCCGCCTACGAGACTCTGGGGCGACTTTTCGCTCTGGGCTATATCCGCGGGTTGATCCACTCGATCTACGGCAAACCCAAGATCACTCGGTAGTCAGCGTCGGGATGGCGGGATTTGAACCCGCGGCCCCCAGACCCCCAGCCTGGTGCGCTACCAAACTGCGCTACATCCCGGAAGGCCACATTTTGGCAGATCCGGGAAAGGTTGTGAAATTTTTTGAAAAATTTTCGCTGCCCGGGAATAACTCATTTGGCCCGTCCGTTTACTCATATGAACTCGCCAAACGGGGGTTCACCGATGGCACTGGGTGAGTTGGCTCCACTGCCGTATCCACTCACTTGGGCAAGTAGGTATCTCGCTAATTAATAAGGAGAAATCTAAATGTCATACACACTAGTTAAGAATGATCGTCGCAACACCTTCCCATCCATTGCGGAGTACTTCCCAAATCTTGAGGCTTGGTCGGTCGGATTTGACCGCGAATGGCGCCTTCTTGAGCAGCTCCAGAACAATTTGATGGGCGGAACATCTTCCTACCCTCCATACAACATCAAGCAACGCAGCGAAGATCACTATGAGATCGAGATGGCGGTTGCTGGATTCGCTAAGCCAGAGTTGCGCGTTGAACTGCACAATAACCAGCTGACCATCGAGGGTTCTAAGCAGAGCAATGAAGAGTCGACCGAAGGCTCCTATGTCTACAAGGGCATTGCTGGACGTCAATTCCGTCAGACCTTTGCTCTCGCAGATCATGTGAAGGTCACCGGCTCAGAGCTCAAGGATGGGATCTTGACCATCTCGCTTGAGCGTGAACTTCCAGAGGAGAAGAAGCCTCGCTTGATCGATATTAAGTAAGTCGCTCGAAACGCCGCTCTCCTAAATCAGCAATAGGAGGGCGGCGTTTCGCATTGCCACGCTTGCTCTCGTATACCCCTAGGGGTATAGTCCCGTATAGAGGCAAAGCCGCCTCAAACTGTAGGGAGTTCAAAAGTGGCCAGAGTGGTGATTTTGGGGGCAGGAGTTGCGGGGCATACCGCTGCGCTGCACGCAAAGAGGATGCTCGGAAAACAGCACGAAATAGTGGTTATTTCACCAAACTCAAAATACAACTGGATTCCCTCCAACATTTGGGTAGGGGTTGGAAAGATGTCTGCAGAGCAGGTCACTTTCCCATTGGCTCCCGTATATAAAAAGAAGGGGATCACCTTTCATCAAGCGTTGGCGCAAGCCATCCATCCAGAAGGTGACGCGACCACGAACTCCGGCTTTGTTGCGGTCAAGTACACCGATTCGGTGCGAAGTGGCGAGATTGCAAAGATCGAATACGACTTCCTTATCAATGCAACTGGTCCCAAATTGAATTTCGGAGCAACTCCTGGACTTGGTCCTGATGGACACACAGTTTCAGTCTGTACCTTCGGGCACGCTGTCGAAGCGGCGAAATCGCTCAAGGAGATCATCACCAAGATGAAGGCAGGAGAGCGTAAATCACTGGCGATCGGCGTAGGACATGGAACCTGCACCTGTGAAGGTGCGGCATTTGAATACACATTTAACGTTGAGCATGAGATTCGCGAAGCAGGAGTACGTGACCTTGCTGATATCACTTACATCACGAACGAGTACGAGCTGGGCGATTTTGGTGTTGGGGGATTGGTATTTTCACAGGCGGGGTTTCAAACAACCAGCAAACTCTGGACGGAGTCACTATTTCGTGAACGTGGTATCAATGCCATCCTCGGTGCGCATGTTGAAAAGATTGAACCAGGTGAAGTCCACTATGAGTTGGTCGATGGAACCAAAGGTGTGCTGAACTTTGACTTCGCGATGTTATTGCCCCCATTTAGGGGAGTTGATCTAAAGGCCTTCGACAAGCTAGGTATCGAGATTTCAGAGAAACTCTTCGCACCTTCTGGTTTTATGAAGGTCGATGCAGATTACTCGGGAAAGCCGTACGAGGAGTGGGTCGCAGCAGATTGGCCCCAGACTTATAGAAATCCGCTCTACCCAAATATTTTCGCCGTAGGAATCGCTTTTGCACCTCCGCATCAAATCTCCAAGCCTAGGAAATCGCCAAATGGCACATTAATAGCTCCATCTCCGCCAAGAACCGGAATGCCTTCGGGAATTATGGGAAAACTCGCGGTGATTAGTATTAAAGAATTGATAAAGATTGGGCCATCGGCCGATGTGGGTACCGCTTCGATGGCGAATATGGGCGCTGCATGTGTTGCTTCGGCAGGTTCAGGACTCAGAGTGGGTTCTGCTGCCTCCATGACGATGTATCCAGTCGTACCCGATTACGTCAAATATCCAAATACGGGTCGGAGCGTGGATGACACATTTGGAGAGATTGGTTTAGCCGGTCATTGGATAAAACTGGCGCTGCACTACATGTTTATTTACAAGGCAAAAGCCCGCTTCGGCTGGTTTTTGATTCCGGAATAGGAGCGTTGAAAATGGAAAATCCTGGCGAGAGCATCGCTCGTGCACCACTTCCAACCGACAAGACGTTGCGGCAGCGCAAAAGTTTGTTTATTCAATTTATGAGGTTTATTGCAATCAATCTCAAAATGATCAAAATGATTCGAAAGGGACATCACCCAATGGAGAGGAAGGTTAAGTAATTGGCTACAACCAAATCATCAACACATATCTTGCAGAATGAAGAGACGTTAGCGGCAATTATGACACGTGTTAAACGTGCTCAAGGGCAACTAGGTGGCATAGTCAAGATGCTGGAAGAGGGCAGAAGTTGTGATGAGATTGTGACTCAAATGTCTGCCGTCAGCAAAGCGGTCCACACGGCGGCTTTTACACTTATTTCCGCGAGCCTTGAGGAATGCATCATCGAAGGACGCAGTGATCAGAAAGCAGTCTCCGAAAAACTGCAAAAACTATTTTTAAGTTTGGCCTAATGATGAAAAAACTATTTTTGGTTCTCTTTGCATCTGTCTTTGCGCTTACAGCGTGTGGGGCAGCTGGAGCGGTCACGACGCTGAGCGTCTCAGATTTTGCAAAAAAGTTAACAGACACATCTGTTGTTCTTCTTGATGTGCGGACTCCTGGAGAATTCGCATCGGGACATATTTCTGGCGCAACAAACATAGATTTTGAATCTGGCACATTTGAATCTGATATTCAGAAGCTTGATAAGAGCAAGAGCTATGCGGTCTACTGCCGTAGCGGCAATCGCTCTGGACAAGCCACCTCGTTGATGGCAAAGGACGGTTTCAGTACTGTTTTCAATCTAGATGGCGGGCTCATTAATTGGCAGAGTGCTGGTTATCCGGTGGTTACAAATTGAACAAGCGCTATATAGTCATTGGGGGAGTCGCGGGCGGCATGTCGGCAGCTGCCCGCTTGCGTAGGCTGGATGCAGCGTCGGAGATCATAGTTCTCGAGAAAAGCGGGCATGTCTCTTACGCAAACTGTGGACTTCCTTATTTTGTGGGGGGAGTGATTCAGAACGAAGAATCACTTTTGCTACAAACTCCAGATAGTCTCTTCAAGCGCTTCCGACTCGATGTAAGAGTTGGTGCAGAAGTAATTTCAATTGATCCGAAGGCGAAGATCATTTCATATGCGCACTCTGGTGCCTTACATGAACTTGGGTATGACAAACTCATATTGAGTCCAGGCGCTGCCCCTATCCGGCCAAATATCCCGGGTATTGAACGGGCACTTTCGCTTCGCAACATTGAAGATGTTGAAGCAATGGATCGTTCGGTTTCTCAGCATCCTAAGAGCGTTGCAATTATTGGCGGTGGGTTTATTGGATTAGAACTCGCTGAAAATCTGCGCCATCGTGGACTTTTTACCTCTCTCATCGAGGCGCAGGATCAGGTTTTAGCACCGATAGATCCTGAAATGGCGACTTTGGTAGCGGCGGAACTGCGAAAGAACGAGGTAGATCTCTATCTCGGAGATGCTGTCTCCCGCATTGATGAGAAGACCGTGACTCTTGCAAGTGGGACGCTCGTGCCAGCCGATATGGTCGTAATGGCGATCGGAGTACGCCCTGAAATTGGATTAGCCAAGGCAGCTGGATTGGCTATCGGTCAGCGCGGAGGAATAGCCGTTGATGAGTTCAATCTCACTAGTGATCCAGATATTTACGCAATAGGTGATGCTGCAGAGAAGAGGGATGCTCTGGATAATTCAGCCACTCTGGTGCCGCTGGCTAATATTGCGAATCGACAAGGTAGAACCGTGGCAGATCACATTGCCGGGAAGAAGATTCGTAAGGTTTCCACACAGGGGACAGCAATCGTAAGAGTCTTTGATCTAACAATCGCGACCTCAGGATGGAACGAGAAACGGTTGATTGCGGCTGGTAAACAATTTGTAGCTATCCATAGCCATCCAGCCTCACACGCTGGTTACTACCCTGGAGCGCAGGGGATGTCTCTTAAAATGCTCGTGGATCCATCCACACAGGAAATCTTGGGTATCCAGGGCGTTGGACGAGAAGGAGTGGATAAACGCATAGATGTTATTGCCACAGCCATGCGAGGCGGTATCACGGCTCCTGAGCTTGCTGATTTGGAACTAGCGTATGCCCCACCTTTTGGTTCAGCAAAGGATCCAGTCAATATGCTGGGATATATCGCAGAAAACGTCCTCTCGGGGACCACTCCTATCGCACAGTGGAGCGAAGTCGAGCGACTAGTAGGTGAGGGTTATTCGATCCTCGACGTCCGAAGCGTGGGCGAGGTAGATCGGGGCACATTGCCGGGCGCTCTGAATATTCCTATTGATGAAATTCGCGAACGTAAAAATGAACTTCCAACAGGAAAGATTCTCGTCACGTGTCAAGTTGGTCAGCGTGGACATGCCGCGACCCGACTACTTCGAGAGATGGGTTATGACGCTATCAATCTTGATGGCGGATACATGACATGGAGCAATTCTCCAGCAAATAAACAACTAACGGAAAAGGTAAATAAATAATGTGTAACAGAACTACGTGCCGTAAGTGCGGCAAAGCATCATGGTCAGGTTGTGGTCAACATGTCGAGCAAGTCATGCGCGGAATACCTAAATCGCAACGTTGTCAGGGGCACCAAAATGATCCTAAAGAGCCAGGACTCTTTTCGAGACTATTTGGTAAGAAGTAAAGGGGGATCACATGTGTAGCGCAGTACGATGCGATCGATGTGGCAAAGCCACATGGGCGGGATGTGGTCAGCACATCGAGGAAGCGCTCGCTCCATTCCCTGAGGAGCAACTTTGCAAATGCGATTCCGATTTGTCGGCCTGGCTTCCAGGCAAATAAGAGATGCCGATAACGGAATCTGGAGAGCGGTGGCGCACCGCTTTAGAGCAATGGGCAATTCCTTCAGCTATTTTGGATCAAGCCCCGGAGGATCCATGGATTCACCCTCCTGCGCTCTTTCAGATTCCTAATCCGATTACTGATTCCCCATCTCACAAACGTGCCCGTGAAGCAATGCCTGATGGCGGCACCATTTTGGATATCGGTTGTGGCGGTGGAATAGCTGCCTTTGCAATTACACCTCCGGCAACGCACGTCATTGGTGTGGACCACCAACCAGAAATGTTGCAAATGTTCGCTGCGAATGCTCTAGAGAGAGGGGTTACCTCTGAACTCTTTGAGGGATTTTGGCCGGATGTTGAGGATAAGGTTCCGATTGCCGATGTGGCGACCGCGCACCACGTTGTCTACAACGTGCCAAAGATAGAAGATTTCCTCATTGCGATGAATTCACATGCATCTCGTCGAGTAGTTTTGGAGCTCCCACAGCGACATCCGTTGGCGAATGCAAGTGCGCTATGGAAGCACTTTTGGAACTTAGACCGACCAGTTGATCCCACTCCACATGATCTCATGACGGTGATTAAAGACCTTGGGTATGCACCCCACCTTGAGATGTGGATTGGTTCGATGCGACAGGAGTCCAGTTTGGAACAGATGGCCCATTATTCGCGCATTCGTCTCTGCCTGCCAGAGTCCAGGGAGCATGAGGTTTTAGAATTTTTGAAGAGCCAACCCCCTACAACCACAAGGGATCTGGCGACTATCTGGTGGGATAAAAATTGATAGTCGATAATTTATCTGCGCAGAATCGAATCCTTGTCGCCCGTACCCTGGTAAGCCTGCAATTTTTAGCTCTGATAATTATTGGGACAGATGCTTTAACAAATCTGCGCTCCCCCCAGCACAGCTACTTAATTACCGAAGTGATCCTGATTTCTTTGGGCTTTGTCATAATTGGAAGCGCAGGAATTTCGCTGCGTCCTTCTTTGCGAATTTCCCCGATACCCAAGAAGGATTCACCACTGATTGCATCCGGAATCTATAATCGAGTGCGACACCCAATGTATCTAGGCGTGATATTGATCGGATTCGGCTTGGCGGGGTTTGCAAATTCGGCACTTGCCTGGAGCTTTGAAATTATTCTGATATTAGATTTAAATATGAAAGCACGATTTGAAGACGCCCTCTTGCGTGAGATTCATCCCGAATCAACGCATTATCAGATGCATGTCTCTCGACTGATTCCTTGCGTTAGCAATAGTTGCAAAAATAACTGCTTACTTGATTAATAATTAGAAGCGACGAGCTGCAACAAACTTTTCGCCACCAAACCAGGAGCTAAAAGATTCGATGCGAACACGAGCTCCAGTATGAGGAGCATCAACCATCTTGCCTCCACCGAAATAAATTCCAACGTGTGAAATTGGTTGGCCGAAGAAGACGAGATCACCTGGACGAATCTGATTGAGTGGGACGCTTCGTCCATAAGCTGTCTGCGCCGAGGCGGAGTGCGGTACAGAGATTCCAGCTTGCTGCAGGGCTCGCATCGTTAATCCAGAGCAATCCCAATAAACCAGTCCGGCAGCACCGAACATATATCGAGAACCCAATTGCCTGAGTGCATAGCGAAGTGCAATTGCTTCGGCACCAGTTGCCGCAATCTTTCCCTTTGCCAAGGCCAGTGAGCGTTTCTGATAGGCGCTGTCTTGTGAAGCTTGGAGAGCGGCTAATCGGGCACGTTCTGCTTTAGTCAGCCCTGCTAATAACTTTTGCGCTTGCGCCAATTTTGCTTGGGCGGCTACTTCCTGGGCTTGATACTTTGCCTTGGCCGCCGCGACCAGAGCCACCTTCTGATTCAAGGTGAGAGCCGTGCTCTTGAGCGCGATATCTGCAGCAGCAAACTTGCGCATCCTGACCGCGTTCTGTGCCTCGACAACGCTGAGAGATTGCGCGCTATTGAGGTATTGAGTGGGATCAGAGGAGAACATCAAGGTCATTCCCTGACCGAGGAAACCATTCTTATATTGCTCAGATGCCAAGATTCCGATGGATCTCTTAAGCGCAGTGAGGCTAGAAGTTTGGACGCTATCTTGGGCCTGAATTGAGTTAAGTGAACGTTGCAATGCAATGAGATCCACTTGGGATTGTTGAGCCTGCTCTGCAATGGCCGAGGCCTGAATCTGCAGGGAGGTCACCTCCGCTTGGACAGCCGCAATTGATTGGGAGGCATCGGCCTCGGGAGCGGTAGCGATGAGCAAGGCCGCGATTGATGTGGAGGCAAGTGTCCAAGCAAGGCGTCGCTTGGCAGAACCCCTAAAAATCATTGCGTTAGGTTACCGCAAGGCGGTTGGGAGCGAGCAAGTGCTACTGGGCTAATATTGCGCTTATTGCGTCAGAATTTACTGAGAATGCGCAACTGATCGGGAGTTTTCGGGTAATGAAATACCTGCAAGCAATACGCATCCAGCAATGGAGCAAGAATCTATTAGTGCTTGTCGCCCCCTTTGCGGCTGGAGATGCATTTCACAAATCAGTTTTCTTGAAAATTCTTTACGCCTTTCTTGCCTTCTCCTTCGCCGCGAGTTTCAACTACATCATTAATGACTTAAAGGATGCTGAGCGGGATCGGACCAATCCGCGTAAATCTCATCGCCCTATCGCCTCTGGTGTAATGAGTTTGCGAAGCGCACTACTCACTGCGCTCATCTGTGCCGGACTCTCCATATTGTTTGCAGCACTGCTTCCAGGGGCTTTCCAAATTACCCTCGCCATTTACGTGGTGTTAACTCTGCTCTACTCCTTTGGTTTAAAACATGAACCGATCGTCGAACTTTTAATCGTCTCAATAGGATTTGCACTGAGAGCTATCGGAGGCGCCACAGCCACACATACTCCAAGTTCTCGTTGGTTCCTCGTTGTAGCAACTTTTGGACCACTTGTGATTGTTACCGCCAAAAGAATTGCCGAAAGGAAGAATCAGTCAGCAATAACGGTGCGGCCGGTAATTCAGCAGTACACCGCCGAGTTCCTACAACTTGTTCTGACTGTTGCAATCGGCATCACACTCACCGCGTATAGCCTCTGGGCTTTCTCGCTCTCTAGTAGCAGACCGTATGCCGAGATTTCGGTGATTACAGTGACATTTGGTTTATTGCGTTACATATTAGCTATAGAGAAAAATAGCGCCGAGTCACCTGAAGAAGTGATGTACGGTGATTGGTATTTTCTTGGAGCCGTTGCTGCCACGGCAATCCTTTTAGTTCTCTCGGTTTATGCTCATCACTGATCCAGTTCTCGTTACTGGATGGGGCAGGAATTTCTCATCGCTCAGTAAACGTGCATCCATCGCAACAATTGCACAAGCTCAAGAGG
>Ga0208260_1000291_pt1 | contig 19712 bp, 27 predicted proteins | sample CryBogCBH18Aug09_FD_184619 | JGI IMG/M metagenome (GOLD analysis project Ga0208260, IMG submission 184619) | Freshwater microbial communities from Crystal Bog, Wisconsin, USA - CBH18Aug09 (SPAdes) | ecosystem: Environmental > Aquatic > Freshwater > Lake | place: Crystal Bog, Wisconsin, USA...
GGGTGGGACGGGGTTGATGGATAGGTTTAGATTTTTAGGGGTGATACGCTGTCGTCCTGAGGCATTGTGCCTAAAGGGTTGAGCGGGAACCGTGGTCCGGTTTGTCCGTTCCCTAAAAAGCGGGTAGAATATATGTAAATACAAAACAAACACAACTCACATCTGCGCGGCGTCGAGATGAGGATCTCCTGTGACAGGTTCTGCCACCCATTGAGCTGCAGCAGCCTCTGGTGGTCGCGCTGGAACGTGCCCGGCGGCTCCGTCTTGTAGAATATCCGTGCGCACGCGCGAATGAACTGCTCGTGGAACTGGCGCTGATGGTAGCTTCGGTTCCAGCCCTGCCTGTCCAGCGCCTCGAGGGCGCGCCTGCACTGCGCGATCCTGTCGAAGGCGGTCGCGCTCGTCGCCACGCGCCTGCGCTTGTTGAACGATTGCATGGCCGTCAGCATCCGCTCCGGCTCGGGCGGCCGGTGCGCGGCCTCGTACGCAGTGTAGAGGTGGCGGAAGGACAGCATGGATCGTCCCTCGCCCGGCGGCGCATATATACCGAAAAAATAGATGGCAGCGCACTGCATACACCGGCGCGGGGGCGCGGGGGTGTTGGGGATGGTGGTGCCTACGCGCGCGGTGTCCTCTGAGATTGAAGGCTCGGACTTGGAGAGCGACAGGGAGAGGAGCATGTTTGTGAATGTGAAAAATTGTTATACGACCAGGACGTCGAGATTGTTTGTTGTCGTTCTTTCTACTGTTTGTTTGCTGATTTTTTACGAATCATTGGCATCGGTTTTTGACTTCTGTTTTGATTGGGAGTTGCCAACAAAAGATAACCTTGAGGAATACTGGCTTGTTGTGAACGACACGGATGAGAGGATCAAAATCTATATTACGGAGCAGGAGATACACAGTAAGTGGTGGTTGCTGGACAGACCAGGCATCTTTGTTCAAGTCACCACCAACAGTAAACATAAAATGATCTTACCAAGGACTGAACCCCAGATTCAAGATGCCGATTACTCAGAAACTGTGGTCCAAAGCATGCATATGGTGAACGAGACGCACAAGACCTATAATCCAGTATCGAAAATTCAAAACATCACCAATTTGCAAGAGTTCGGGATAAACTACAAGCTGTGCTCTACTGCTGCCCTGGAAGAAACCAACATCATACCTTCATGCACTTTTAGAGTCTGCGAGCCTTCAGGGACGGAGATTCTCCTTGATAAACTGTTCATAATGAATGATACATCTGGATCCAAGTGCGCCTACAGGCGGGTGATCGAGCGCCAGCCAAATATCTTCAGAGCGCTGGAACAGGCTGCAAGCAACCAGAGACTGGGGTCCGTGGTAATGTACCCCGACAGCAGATTTACTGATAATGATGGATGCGAGCGATGGTTTTTCGACTCCTCGGGGCGGGGGGCGGAATATGTTCATAGTTACATGCAGCAGCGCATACCAACCTCTGGAATCTCAGCTGCTGTCTTCTATTCACCCCGAGGCACAACCGGAGACATCGAGGATATCATGGAATCGAAGCCCGCCAGGCGCTACCTGGTGATCTATGCCGCTGCTACGCTCGACGAATACCGTCTCGAAGTCTCCAACTTCACACTTCGACGGCTTCGCGCGGCGCTCGGCGCCAATACCTTTATCATTTACGTGGAGGCTGTGCCACGCTCAGACCTGAGGGTCAGCACTGCTGCCCTGATGGAGCTCGCTGACGTGTCTCTCTTTGCCGACTTTGTTTCGTCCAATACCTATTACGACTCAGCTGCGATGCAGGAGGGGATGCTCGAGGCCTTCCGCCTCTTTGGCGTGAGTCTCTTGGGCTTTTACGGCCTCATCATAACAAATGACTCAACCATGGGGCCCATAATGGCGTTGGGTGACGTGCTTCCTGCCTTTTCGGACGATCAACCGGTGCTTATCGGCTGGGCGGTTTGGGCGAGGGTTGTCGTGTGCGGATGTGGTGTCCTCGTCAATCGGGCGGCCTTTACTGTGCCCGCCTTCAGTGATTATTGGAGGTTTTCCCGTTTCCCCTGTGGAAAATGGGGCGCTATGATGATGTGGGAGGGCCAAGTGCGCCAAAGTCTTTCAGTTGAGGTAGGGTCAAGCTGCTACACCTTCACCAACAACATTGATGCTATTTCTGCACACCCGACGCAATGGGACGCGCTCCAGCTTCCATTCTTCAAGCACAAAGGCAAGGAGGATGACGTCCTGCACTACATCAGATCACACGAACCAGAATCAACAACTTTCGGCGCAGCTCCAGCAGTGGAGGTATGCCAGTTTTGATCTCTCGCAGCACAAAGTGTCCTCGTACGCCGTATGTGCGGACGGCTGATGGAAAGCATTTCCGGCGGCGCACGTACACAGGAAAAAAAATAAATAGCAACGCACTGCATACACCGGCGCGGAGGTGCTGGGGTCTCACGGATGACAGGCCTCAAGCGCAAGGCTCCGGCGTCCGAGAGCTCCGAGAGCGACGACGACGATACCACCTGGACCCCGACGAGCGACGACGGTTCAACCACACCCCCGGCCACGCCCGTCCGGACCCGAAGGCAGCGTGTGGACGGCCCAGAAGAGGACGGTGGGAGGGATGATGCGTCGTTGCTGGACCGGGCGGACGATGCTGTGGAGTGTGAGAGCGATTTTTCGACCTCGACTGAGGAAGAAGAGGAGGACGAGTCGGAATACGAGGAAGAAGAGGAAGAGGAAGAAAGCGACACGGAGGACGACGAGTACAGTGACGATGACTCATTCATCACCTCGGACGAGGAGGAGGATGCAGATGCGGATTCCAACCAAGGCCGCCCTCTTTCGCCAGACTGTGAACCAAGCACTACGATGACCTCTCAGACAGAAGAAAGCGACACCAACGACGAGAAAGCAGCATAAAAGCGACGATCCTGGACTGACGATGAGCTTCATGCCTTGCATGTTCCTGGTAAACGAGCTGCAGCGCCTGGATACGGAGGAATTCCTCTCGTATCTGCTCTGCAAACAACCCACCCCGTCCACCCTGTTCTTCCTACAGCCGCGCTCCAATTCAGTGCACGCCAGTTTCAGCACGGTCCATTACGACACATACGAACTGCCGTCCGTCCTGCCGGCGGTGCATCTGATCAGGCCTGTAGGGGAGAAGGCTGGAAAGTGAAGGGTTGCCGGCGCATTTGTCGGATCGGATATATAATATAGATACACGACCCACGCACCGGATGACGCTCAACCGCCTGAATTTCACCCCCACGCTTTCCGACGATTTCATGCATTTCGAGACGCACTGCGACGCGTATCCCACGCAGGCGCAGGCGGTGTTCCGGTGCGTCGACGAGTTTCGCAACTCGCTGAGCGCCTTTCGCCTGGCCACGGAACAGGCGCTGCCGCGGGCGGATGATGCATTATTCCAGCGGACTCTGTCGTGCGATGATGAGCAGGCGACTCTTTCCAAGCATCTTCCCGCGTCAGATGAGCAGGCGACTCTTTCCAAGCATCTTCCCGCGTCAGATGAGCAGGCGACTTTTCTCGAGCTCCTCTCTCCATCCGACGGGCTCCCGTCGGCAGTTGAACGACTAACCCTTGCGTCCGACGAAACCGAGCTGCTGGCGGACGCAGGGCGGATGTCGCCTGTCAGCGTCGACGATGCACTGATTGCCGATGCGTCTGCAAATGAATGAACCGCTACATAAAGAAATCGTCTCCCGCCCAGGCGCATGGACGAAGACGCGCTGCTGTCGTCGCTCAACAGGCACATTTACACGGAAGACTCCATGCCGATCTCGCAGGCGTCGTCCTTCTTTCAGACCGCGCTCAAGGACAGCATCCTGCTGCACAACCAGTCGCAGGCCGACCTGCTGGTCCAGGCGTACATCGGCCGCTACTTCCTCCGCAGCGGGGAGCGGGTCGTGGTGTCGCTGGCCAACCGGCGCATCGGCCGCAGGGATATATACCCCGAGATCCGCCACACGCTGCTCGAGATGATGCTGGTGGTCGCCATGGCGACGCTGGCGTACGTGCTGGTCAAGATGGACTCAGGCGGCCAGTGACGCTCGCCCGCCGAACAGCTCCTCGGTCAGCGCGTACACGTACTCGACCATGTCCCTCGAATGCTGCAGCTTGCACAGGATCCGCTGGACCACGATGTCCGCCAGCATTCGGAGGCAGTCCTGGTGCTTTTTGCTCTCGACCACGCACCCCAGGATCACGCGCCACACCAGCCGCTGGTCGAGCGCCTGGCCCGTGTAGCTCGTCAGCACCAGGCACCCGTTGCAGAACCGGTACCGCTGGGGGCAGTCCTGCGACTCGCTCGAGATGGCGCCGGCGATCGAGTAGAGGTACTGACGCTGCTCGCGGGAGAGGTAGAAGTACGGGTAGATGATCCCGTCCTCGAAGAACGAGATGCCAGACACGCCGAACGAGATGTGCAGCCGCTTGTGCAGAAAGTGGCACGCCATGTTTGAGATGGGATCCTCGGGGGCGGTGCACTGTGAGCACATGTAGATGAACATCTTGCGGAGGTGTGCTTCGTTGGAGAGGAAGAGGGTGTCCATCGTGGCGTCGGACATGTGTGTGTATGTGTGTATGCCTGTTCAAGGGGCGGGGGAGGGTCTTGGAGACTGTGAGTCAATGACAACGTGAAGCACGCCAGGGGAGCGAGCGGAGGTGTTTTCACGGGAGTATGAGGGCACAAGATCGTAAAAAAACGACCCGGTAAGGAGGCACCAGCATAGGTAAACCATCAGGAGGAGGAGGAGGCATCCTCCGATCCCGTACCATAACTCGTTCGAGCTGTGTGCTTCGCCGTCGTCGTGTGCGCTCGATGGGCGCATGCATGTGGAGAGGATGAGAATGAATAGCAGTGCTTCATTCGCGCACGGCATGGTTCGCATGGGGTTCGGAGTGATTATATACTGATAATATCCCTATAGCTTCGCACACCAGCCTCTTGCAAAACCGAGATGAATCATCACCGAAATCTCCCCAACTTCATACTTGCAGTGTGCCATTGTATATAAACACGCTTTTTGCATATGCGCAAATGGCAGTGCCGTGTGCTTCTTGCTTTCTGTGCAGATTCAGCGCGCATAAGGACTCGATCGAGATGAACCAATTCATAGAAGAAAACATCGGCAGCATGCACCTGGAGACTCTGGCGCAAGAGGTGCACCAGGAGCTGCTCAATCGCAGCCAATCACAGACCCAGATGGTGGACGAACTGGATTCCATTCACCCGGTGATGGTGCGCGAGCACATCTGCTCGCATACGCTGAACCCGGTGATTCGTATGGGCATCATGCTGCGCGGACTGCTAGACCTAGACGATAAGATGAAGAACGATCTGCATAAACTGGACGCCCAAGGACAAAGCCTGGGATTGGATCCCAAAATGATTGAAGCTTACCTAAGGCTCCAAAACCAGGTTGTAAACCTATACAAATGCGACCCTAACCGAATGATGTTCAAAAACCCATCCGGTGGTAACCCGTAGCAGTCACGCCAACGCAGCATCGCTTCATTCCTCCTCAACCACACACGCACGCAAACAAACACAAAGTCGTCCTCGGCAGAGTCACCCCACATCGTTCCGCCTGCCGTCCAGGATGGCGTTTGCATCCAGGATGCGCCTGGCGACGTCGCGTGCAAGGAGCGACGCTGTCTCCCCGTGCTGGAAGCGGCTCACAAAGACAATGTTCCTGAGCTGCACCACTGCGTCCGCGAGGGACTCTGGCAGGTCTGCGTCGTCGTTCGAGTCGACAAGTTGCTGCATCTTCTCGCGAAACGCCTGTCCCTTGATGTCCTGGCAGGCGAGCTCGAGGTCCGCGCGGATCAGCTTCAGCCGAGGAATGTCGAACGCCAGCGTTTCAGGAAACTGCGTGACAAGGTCCCCTCTGAGCGCAAAGTCGACGATCGAGTGGTCGTGCAGCCCCAGCAGCGCAAACGGATCGCCCATCGCGATGCGCTCGAGCTCGTCCTGGGCGTACGTCTGCAAGGTCTGCTGCATCCATATCTCCGCGCGCTTCGTGTGGATGGCCTTGCTGATGATGAGGCTCGCCTGCGTCGGATAAAACCCGGAGGGATGCCTGCGGACGTGGCGGCGGCACTGCTCCAGGTCCATCGCCCCGTGCATGAAGCGGAGCCTGCGCGCGGCGTCCAGCAGGAAGGACAGCATCTGCTGCACCGAGGCCGTGGCCTTCATCGCGTGCCACTGGGCGAAGATGGCCAGGGCGCTGCCGCCCTCGTGCTGCTGCGTCATCGACCCGCAGAGCAGCGGGACGAGGCCGTTGGCGATGCCCCACACGTCCTCCGGCCAGCTCATGCTCTCGATGTCCATGACGCGCGCCATGTCGAGCAGGACGTCGGGGTCTCGGATGGGCCACATGACCACGGCCCGCAGGTCCACCAGCAGCTGGGTGATCGCCAGCAGCGATGTCGGGATCGGCGTGTACTTGTCGATCAGATTCGACAGGGTGGTCTCCGGGGTGAGCCTGAAGTTCTCGTCCATCATCAGCTCGTGCACCAGACGGAACACCGACAGGTTGCACGGACCCCAGAACGCGCTGTCGCCGAGGCTGCGCATCACCCGCATCTCGTTGCTCTTCAGCACCGTCTTGGACAGCGCGTCCACCGGCCGGCAGAGGATGGAGCCGTACTTTGCTATCAGGCACAGCATGACGCCGGCCGTGTTCTCGACGACGGGGTTGCGCTGCGACATGCCTTCGTGCACGTAGAGCAGCGCCTCCTTCAGCAGCGAGGTGGTGACCCTTTCCTCGTTCTCCGAGCGCCACGTGCCGTACGCCGTGAGGTACTGGGTCATCGTCGCCTGCACCATGCGGACGAACGACCGGGTCGCACGGAGGCCGTCGTCTGTCACCATGGCGTCCAGGTGCGACACCAATCGATGAGCGCAGTCCATCAGCTGGGCGGTGTGCTCCAGCGGCTCGGACGACGGGACCGACTCCGCTCGGTACGTGGCAAAGACGTAGGCCGCCAGGAGCTGGGCGCACAGGTCCTCGTCCGCGGTTGCAAAGTGGCGCTTCAGCCATTGAGGCAGGACGGCGTGGATGGTCGGGCCGCGTAGGCGCGAGACGAACACGTCGATGTTGAGCAGCGGGTGGTCGGTCCTGTACTGCAGGCCCGCCTGGCGCAGCTTGTGTGCGAGGCGGCGCTTGGTGTTCCAGCGCGCGTGCGAGTACCAGAAGCGCTGCTGGATCCTGGCGGCCATTGTGTGGTGGAGGAGGGTGTTGGCTTGGTGTTGCTTTTTTGAGGAGGTGAATTTGTGTGGAGAGAGATTGGAAGGAGCGGAGGAGGAGGGGGTTGGGATCGTCATTGAGCGCTTGGGCATTGATGCTGGATGGATGGGAGATTAAATTTGGTTTGGTTTGTGGTGGCGTTGCACGCGCGGATAGAACTGGTCAATATTTTTTTTATTTTGTCTTCTTGTGGTCACGTCCCCACCATACGCTCTGCTGCTTATGAAACTGCTTGGTATGAAACACTTAATTCCAACGATCGCAGCGAAAATGTTTCCAGGATCGTGCTTTCTGATGTATGCAAAAGCAGCATGGCGATCACACAACAACGGCCAGAAAGGCTGCTTGTCTCGATGCAAGTTACAATATGATGCGCTGTCTCTGTATAGCAATGAGTGGGTGTATATAAGACGGGCGTGTATCATGGTCGGATGGATTCGACCGTTTTGGGGAATTCAAGTGCAAATAAAGATATAGGTTCTGTCTTGGCACACATAGAAACTCTTCAAAAACAGCTGGCTGCGAAGGAATCAGAGCTGAATGAAACACGGAAAAGAGAGGACGAGGCCAAGCAACAGGTGGCCCAGCTCAGCTCGGTGAACTCCAGGTTGACCGAGTCCAAGCGCGAGGCCATGAAGGAAGATTTTAACAACAAGGTACGTGATTGGGTAAAGAGTTTGGATGATAAGCAGGTGCCGGATTCTCTTAAGGACGAATTTTTGAACAGCTGTGAGAAATTCGCCGAGGCAGGAAACGACACGGGTGTATGGAAGGTGCGTGTCGAAAGTTGACCTGTTTCATCAGTGAAATGTATCCTGTGCCATGATCTCACTAACCTTATCCACGCCGCAGGTCGTGTGCTGTGCATCAGCAGTGCATCAGAATCAAGTCAACACGATTCAGAAGCTCACTGAAGAATACAACACACTGAAAAAAACGATGGATGGCGGGGAATTCAGGACCGAGGAGAGCCGTAAGAGGAAGGAGATGGAGCCCGCTACGTCCACTACGATGGGTGTATGGGAGCAATTGGAGGGCATGTGTCGTTCGTATTAGCAAGCGTATCATGTTTAGTTGAAAATTCAAAAATACATAAAACAAACACGTCCTGCGGATAAGACACTTCACGCACGAGAGGGCGCGCGTAATAAATTCATTCCATGCATACGCGCCAGGAGCGAATGCAAAAAATGCATCGCTGGCCATCCGAGCTCGGCTGTCTTATTTTTTTGGAGGAGGAGGGCTCACATATCGAACCTTTTTGACAGCCTCGCGAAGGGTGCAGGCAGTTCCATCCTTCTGGTCGTTGCTTTCAATTGCTTCGCCGCGCTCCGGGTGGTCTCGTTTCGTGAGAAAGTTGTTTCTGGATTTAAACCCGTTCGACCGTGCCTCGTACGACACGAGCTGCTTTGTCTGATACACTTCAAAAGCGTCATCAATGAACCTGTTGAATTCGGCGCTGATCTGCATGTCCGACCGGCCGCCGTCAAACACATTAACCAGCCTCAAACGACGCTTCCCGAAAACGAGCTTATCAGGAAATTTCTTACTGAATCTTTCGGCCAGGAGATTCCAGTTGAACATAAACCATGCCTGCCTCCCGTCCTTTCCATGCAAAGTACCCCCATAATGTCCATACTCCGTACGAACCTGGGTCGACCCGTCCAGATTCCTGGGCGCCTGGTCATCCAGCACCAGCTCCTTCTCTTCCTCATCCTCCTCAACCCTCTCCACAACATCAGCGGCAGCCTCTCCTCCTGCACAGTCGATCTGATCCAGCAGGGTACTACGTGGCTGTTGGGCGTCCATACTTGCTATGTGCTCTCTTTTTCTCTGCACCCATGGCCACCCCCATCCGATTTAAATACACCCCTCGCGCGAAACACCGCGCCTCCTCCTCTCATCCCATTGGCACGTACTCCAGGTAGCATCCCACCTCGATCACGCCCTCCGGGTGCGCGCCGAGGATCTCAACCACGACCTCCGTCCCAGCAAACCGGTGCAACGCCCCCTGCTGCAGAAAATCCCCCGGGCACACGGCGTGCATCATCGCGCACGACCGGAAGAAGACGTAGCCCGTGCTGTGGAAGTGGTGGCAGTCGCTGCTCTCGCAGCGGAGCATCTTGCGCAGGACGTGCTCGACGTCGATCCAGTCGGACGTGTTGACGACCCAGAGGTGCACGAAGCTCTGCCCGCCCGTCACGCGCCGCCGATCGCCGCCTTCCTGAGCAGGCGGGCCGTGGCCTTGTGCGAGAAGAACTCCGTCCGGAGGTTGAGCTCCCACCACCGCCTGAGCGGGTGCTCCCCCCCCAGCAGCGCGCGGATCGCCTCGAAGCTCCCCGAGTAGCTGTTGCCAGGCGCACGCAACGCCTCGCGCATCCGCTCCCTGGTCCGCGCATCCTGCTGCCGCATGAACCCGGGCACCACCGTCTGGAGCAGCGTCGCGTCCAGCGGCAGCGGCTGCTTCTTCCGGTGCGAGCCCCGGCCACCGGTCCGCCGCAGCTGCTGGAAGCACGGCCGGCACAGGCATACGAGCGCCTTGTCCCATCCCACCACCGTGGGGTACGCCAGCGGGCCGCGCGCATACCGCTGCACTATGAGCTCCACGGTGGCCCGCGTGGGGTGCAGCGAGAGGTCGGTGCTGCTGCTGCCGCACAGGAGGCAGTGGTGACAGCAGTCCGTCATCGGGGAAGGGCGGGAGACGTGGCAGCATCCGAGGCGCGTAATGCCGTGCGGGGCCGTGTCTTTTTACGTAAGGGCAGACTCGTCCGCCGCGCGGCGGAGGGCGCAGTCCAGCCCGACCAGCACGACGGGCAGCCACGTCAGCACGAACGCGGCCTGCTGCGCGTACGCGTCGTCGACGCGGAAGGCGCCGTGGAGCTGGATCACTGCGGCGCAGGAGAAAAGGAGCAGCGACACACAGATGAGATGATGCCTCCGCCAGATCATCGTTACTATTATTACCCGTACCACCGCGACGACGCGGACGGAGGAGGCGCGTCGATGGACGAGGAGGAGGTCGCCGGCGTGGCGTGTATTTACACCCAGGTGCTGTGCGTGGGGATGATGTGGTGGTTCGGCCTCAAGTGAGCGCGCATCGTAAAAAAATTTCTGGCTTACGCGGCCAAGCCGGACGGGAGTGACGGGATGATGGCGGCGGCGACCAAGCCCCTGCCGTTCATACACAACATCGTGGCCACGGCGCAGATCGAGATATCCACGCCGCTGCAGCTCGACCGGCTCAAGCAGATCTTTCGCTTCTCGTCCTTCAACCGCCGCAAGTTCGCCGCCGTGACGCTGCGCCTGGTCCGCCCGAACTGCACGATCCTGCTGTTCACGTCCGGGAAGCTCGTCATCACGGGCTCCAAGTCGTCGTCCGAGGCCCTGCTCTCCGCGTATCGCGTCCGACACCTCCTGCAGCAGGCGTGCACGGGGCAGCGCTTCGCGGTGACGGGGTTTGATATACAGAATGTGGTGAGCCACTGCGAGCTGGAGGTCCGGGACGGCGAGATATTGGATATTGAGGCGGTGTACGAGAGGTATCATATCTATTCGACATACCAGTCGCACATCTTTCCTGGGTTGATCTTCAGGTATCCGAAGCTCAGAGTCGTGGCGCTCATGTTTTTCTCGGGCAAGGTCGTGCTCACAGGCGCAAAGTCGCTGGGGGATATTGAGGAGGGGTGGAATGTGATCTTCTCGTTGGTCAAGGCGTACGTGGTGAGGCGGCAGTGAGGCTCCGGCGCATTGCGGGCGGGTTTTAACTTTATAATTAATTCACATGCGCCGTGACGCGCGGCGTGATCATCGCCGTGATGATGTGGGATTGTATTATAGCAGTCATTCGAATTAAAATCAACTTAATTTTTAAAACGGAAATTTCTACAGAAATCATCTGTTTACAGCTCTTTTGGTGTTTTTGTTTTGTGTGGAGATTGATTACTACTACAGACAAATCCAGAAATCGATCCAAAGTCTCAAACCAAACACAACAAAATGGCAGCAGACCCCATGTCCATCCAATACCTCCTGAACTCAGACGACCGTGCATCCTCCTCGTCCGTCGATACTCCAAGCATCCACACGAACCCCAACACCATGCCTTCTGCCGCAGCAGTCGAAACAGCCCCCGCAAACGACGACGATGCGGACGTATCGATCGCCCGCGAGCTTCAGGCCAGTCTCAATCGTAATACACCAAGGAAGTCCAGGCCGCAGATCGCGCCCCCCACGCTTCCGCGCGTCGGTTCGAACGGTTCGGACAACAAGAAAACCCCCAAAAAAACCAGCAGCACCAACCAAACATACGCGATCGACGACTTCCTCGCTGCAGACGGTGTGACCGGCCACGTGCTGGTGCGCTTTGTGGAGGGATCCGAGCGCGAGTGGCTCCCGTACGTCTACCTCCGCTGGGCGTGCCCCACGCTCCGGTGCAAGGCGGAGCTCGTCGACAAGGTGAAGGCGCTGCTGCCCGAGCCGATCAGGCGCAAGTACCAGCGTCTCGAGCACCCCTCGATCGCGGAGTTTCATCCGATCGTCCCGACCAACTACATCCCACGGCTGGACGACGGGACGCCCGAGGGGCAGCACGAGAGGCTCGTCTACAGGCTTCAGGGTCGGCACATCATGGGCATCGCCCTCCTGGACGCCGTGCGCAAGAGCTACGCCGCGTCCGCGCCAGACAAGCTTCGCGCGCTCAACAAATTTGTCGCAGCCAAGAAGACCGAGATAGCGCTGGCGGGCAAGAACCAGCCCAAGCTCCTGGACATCATGGGCCTGCTGTTGGAGCACCACGATCTGATGCAGCGCAAGACGGCATACGTGTTCAAGAGCTTCCGCTTCCTCGTCGGCAGGCCTCCTGCATGCATTGAGAAGCAGCTGCGCTGCGTCGCGGAGCCGTCTTCCGATTCAAAGAAGCGGCGGAGCAGCGATGAGGTGGGGGCGTCCGATGATTCGAAGAAGCTGCTGACATCTGGCGCAGAACCTCCGGTCGATCCGAAGACGGACGCGCCCAAGACGGACGCGGCGCTGATGCTCGAGACGGCGAGAACGCTGGCAGGGATGAAGCACGGCGCGCAAACCCCGAACCGCGGGGAGGAGATGACCTTTGTGGAGCTCGTGATCCCGTCGCCGCACGTGCTGTCGGACGACGACAACGACTGCGCCAAAAAGGGCGGAAAAAAGCGCGTCCGCTGCTGGGCCGACTAGGCTGCGTACGCTCGGCGGACGGTGAGTACCAGCGCGACGAGCACCGCCGCCGCGGCGATTCCCGTCCAAGGGGCCGATCCGCGCGTCCCCGTCGAATGGGCCGATCCGCGCGTCCCCGTCGAACGGGCCGATCCGTGCGTCCCCGTCGAACGGGCCGGTCTTTGCACGCTGAAAATAAATCCCGCTGCTAGCGGATTATCCCCGTGCGTCGACTGTACGTATGGCGTCCCGTTGCAGTCCACTAGCGTACGGTCGAAACAGCCCGGCCGCGAACGGATCCGGCTGCAGATGAACGATTCGATCGCTTCCTGGCCAGTCATCATCGTACACATGGATCGTCACAATTTATACCGTGACGGCGCTTTCGGGCACTCTGTGCGACAGAAGCTCCAAGACACCGGGCAGCGTCACGGCCTCCGTTGTTCTCGGACGGAGTGGTGGCAGTTTGAGCTCGGGAGCGTAGAACGGCGTGCCCGTCACGCACTTGACGCCTTGTACGACGCATTGATGGCACGGACGGGCGGCGCTGCACTTGCGGCGCGATTGGCGGCACTTGTTGCAGGCGATACTCACCTGTGATATGTGTGTGAGTGTGTGTCAGGAGAGGACCGAAGACGGATACGTACAGACGAAACGTTACCTTGCCATTGTCGATGTGGATTGCGCCATCCAATTGCTCAGCAAGACCAGATTTTCCGTTGAATATATATGGCATACGGGTCTTCTTGGCGGGTCCGATGGATGAGGTGCATTTGGGCATTTTTGAAGACATAAATCGGATCAAATCATAGTATGATTTGTTGAATGCATCTGTAAAAAAAGACATTTTATTTCCATTTTAAATCGCCTGCAGCAGACCAAGTATCAAACAGCGACAAACCGCCATCCAGCAAAATATGCCCACTGACTCAACCACCAGCCCCAAGCGCGCCTGCCTCGCCGCCTCCGCGTCATCCATCGACGCCTTCGACCTCCGCATCCGCACGCTGTACGCGGATAACGGGTGCGACATGCCCGGATGCCTGGAGATCACGCCGCTGGTCCGCTCGCAGACCAAGGACTACGGCTTCGCCCTGATCGTGCTCGCCGACACGAGCGGGTCGATGGCGGCCGACAACCGGATCCAGAAACTCCGCGACGGCGTCGTGCGCCTCGCCGAGCTGTCTGGACGGTTCGCCTCGATGCGGACCGAGCTGACGATCGTGAACTTCAGCGACGACGCGACGGTCGTGCACTCGTCGGGCGGCATGCCGAGCGCCGAGGAGCTCGCGCGGATCTGCGGCGACCTCACCCCGGGCGGAATGACCAACATCGGGGCGGCGCTGTCCAAGGCCGCGGAGATCGCCGACTCCAAGCGCGGCAAGGCGGTTCATGTGCTGCTCTTCACCGACGGCGAGGATACCTTCGAGCTGCAGTCCGCGCTCAACGCCGGAACGTGCGCGCCGCTCGCGTCGCTGGCCGAGCACCCGATGCTCTGGGTCCACTGCGTCGGGATCTGCACTGCGATCGACTGCCGGCTGCTCAACGACGTCGTCCGGACGGCCCAGCGCGGCACGTTCCAGTGCATCGCGGACGACAATATTTCGAGGCTCATGGGCTCGTTGTGGGGCCTGATGATCGAGGCCGTGGACTTCCCCTGCTCCGTGCGTGTTGAGGCGGACGGGGGGTCCGACGCCGTCGTCCTCGACCGCAAGAGCATCGTGCTCCGCATCTGCGATCCCCCGGTCCCGTGCCTGATGTCGACGGGCGTCATCGCCAAGGGCACCAGGCGCCTGTCCGCCACGCTGACGGTCGGCGACACTGCCAGGACGTGGACCGCCGAGCTCGCCACGGAGGACGGATCTCCCCGCATCGTCGACGAGGTCTGCGGCAGGGAGTTCGCATCGGGCACCGTCGCAGCGTGCGCTCTCAAGGTGGCCGAGGCGCTCAGGGGCGGAGACTTTGACGCTGCGGCCGAGGCCAACGCCAAGGCGATCGGGGACATCCAGGCGCTCCCCGCCGTCCTGAGCGAGTGCGTCCGCGCGGCGGTGGAGGATCTTGAAGCCCAGAGGGACGACATCGGGCTGGCTCGCGTGAACTACGATCTCGCAAGGGACCTGGAGGCGCGTGCCATGAGCCGCTCCGCCACCGAGCGCGCCGGCGTGTCCATCGACCCCCACAGCCGCTCGCTGTCTGAGCTTCAGACGCAGCTGAGCATCTGATGGCGTGGTGTCGGGCGTGATATGGTCGCAAAGAAGCTGGGATGAATGGGTGTTAAAAGTTGCCTGATCGAGCTGATGGTTGGTGCATATGTGCATGTTGAAGAAATAACAAAAAAGAAAATTTTAATTTAAAAAAAACAGACACGAAAAATTCATCTGTAGAAGACAATCAATATATATTTTTTTTCTAAAATCAAATCATCCAGAAATTACCGAATGCTCAAACACATCAACCCCATCAAACGCGTCGCCTGCATGTCGTCTGCCAACATCTCCGGCGTCGTCCGTGCGACCAGCCGCGTCCCTATGCACTATTGGGTCGACGAGTCGCTGTATACGTCTGGAATGAGGATCGGAGGCCCGATTCCTGACGGATGGACCGGCAGCCACTTTTACGTGGGCGACGACGAACCGATGCTTGCGGATTTTACGGGCGCCCGTGATCATTTCGTGGCGACGGATATGAGACGGATGCTGGTCTTGACCCCAGCCTACGAGACGCTCAAAATCAAGGACATCCTTCTTCCCACCGCCGCCACACACGCCGCCGAGCTCAACGGCTCCAACACCGTGCATCGCGTCCAAAATGGCAGCGTGCTGATCGTCGGCGACGCGGGAGGCACCATGCGGCTGGTGTTTTTCTTCTTCGACGAGACGTTTCACGACTACCGTGGATTTGGCTGCATGCTGAGCCAGTCGGAGCGCCATATGCATGGGATCTGGCAGCGTCGCGGTAGCCCCGGCGCGCTCCCGACGGAGCCTTCGATTGCTGTCGGCGAGACCACGCACAGGCCTTTGCCGCCGCCGCAGGGGCTTCATCCGGTGGTGAAGGATGTGTTGCTGACGCTGCAGAAGGAGGCGCGGCACGCGGGCAACGAGCTCACCGTCAGGCTCATCACCAAGATCTCAGGGCTTCCGGAGGCGCGACGCTTTGATCTCGGGGTCGAGGAGTCTTCTGCTAATAAGCGCAGCAAGCCGCTGTTTGCGGGGTCCGAGACGAAGAGGTCTCCAGACGACCGCAACCATCATACTGCCGCCAAGCGCGCTGTTTGACGGCGCCGTCCTGCTGTTCCGGGCATACACGTTCGACAAACGCGAAGGCGTTGTATATCACACGTCGAAATGAAGTTTGGCAGATGATCATCAGACGTGCAAGAAAGCGCCGGCCGGCGCTCGTTTCTCTCCTTCTCTTCTTTTTCTGCGCTTCACTTCCCGCCGGCTCCGACGTGATACTGAACGCGGTGGTTCTGGCCGACCCGAGCCTGTTTTCCGCCCCGCTGTACGAACGGGTCCTCGCCGCGTACGGAAACGCGTCGGTGCTCTCCGTCCAGGCCGACCTGATAACGGGCACGGAGGCCAAGCGCGCCTACTTTCCAAACCGCACCTCCATCTACGCGTTCCAGCTCCTCCACATCACGCGCGTCCAGGCGTCGGTGCAGAGCCACGACAACCCAAACACAACAGCGCGGCTGGGCAGCTCCTTTGGCGCCGCGTGCCTGGCCGCCGGCGTGGGCGTGGTCGCCATCGACTCCATCCTCATCGCGTCCTCGTCGCCGCTGGATGTGGTGATGCAGTGGATCGCGTCCCTCCCGCCCGCGACCGTGATTGCGCTCACCGCAGGGTGGCTGTTCACCGCGATTTCGTGCTCCGTCTGCTGGCTGTTCTACTGCTTCTGCGCGCCCAGGACAGAGGTGATTCCGGCGGCGGCGGCAGCGGAGGTGCAGCAGCAGGCGGAGGCACCAACGGCTCCAACAGCCCCTCAGCTTCCTATAGTAGCACAATTCGGGCAACCGGTAGTTCAGACCGCATTACGATGGGCCGACGGCGGGACCCCCGCTATACGGCTACCCTTGACACTGACGCCGCGGCAATTCGCAAATCAATACGATCCGTATGCAAGATGGACGATCCCTGAAGGGCTCGTTGCAGCGCGCTAGGGGTGGTGGTCGCCGGATGCAGCCCGAGCGCCGGCCGCACCCCTGCCGTCTGGAGCACCTCGGTGCAGTGCTTGCTGCAGAAGGTGTGCTGGTCGCGGTTGAAGCCGAGCGACAGCGGCAGGGTGTACATTCCGATGGCGTCGAAGGCGTACGACTGCGCGAATCGGTCCTGGCACAGCTGGTACGCCTTGTCGTACTCCCGCTGCCCGACGGCGACCGTGATGCGGACGTATCCGGGTTTCTTGAAACCGCGCTTTTTCCAGTAAAGCCTTTCTCCTTGGTACAGCGACGAGGCCATCCCGTCCTCAAACTGCACGTCGCAGTGCGCGTACGGCGGGTCCCAGCGCGCCACGATGTGGTTGATGAAATGGTCGGTTGCCGAGGGTGCATAGAAGTATGCATTTATTAGGGGCATCTGAAGCATGAGGAAGGAGATGTTTATGTACGTCGGCATGGGCTCGATCGCTTGGGATCGTGTTACCTTCGCGGCGCACAGAGGTGAATGTACATAGCATTTATTATTTTCCATATGTGTGTGTGTGTGTGTGTGTGTGTGTGTGTGTGTTCAATAAGGAAACCCCCCCCGACAGCCAGCAGCCGCGCCCATCATTAGGCCTGCACCTCGTACCTGCTCCTCAACTCCCTGAGCTTCTCTATCCTGCTCTGCAAAAACTTGATGCGCTCCTCGCGGTCAGCGTTCGACCCTGTGAACGCGGCATCGTCCTCGGAGCGACTGTCTGGTCCAGTCTCAGCCACCCGCCGGGGACCGTCGTCGAACGTGGCGCCGAGGCTCACGCTCTTCTTGCTCCTCGCGTTCTGCTCCAGGATCTCGAGCTTGGAGTTGATCCGCGCCAGGATGCGGTCGTGCTCCGGGCTGGGCTCGAGCCTGGATTCGAGCTCGTAGAGCTTCGGCTGCACCGCGGTCTTGAGCTGCGACTCGAGGGCCTGGATACGATCCTGCAGCTTCGACTGCGTCTGAAACCGCGACTCGAGCTGCGAGATGCGGTCGCCCAGCTGCGTCGCCGACTGCAGGCGCGCCTCGACCTGCGTGAACTTGGTGGCGATCTTGTTCATGAGCGCATCGGCCTCCTTGTTGGCGCCGAGCTGGGACTCTATGGCGCTGAACTTGGATGCGATGCGGCCCATGAGCACCTCCGCCTCCTTATTGTTGCTGAGCTGCCGCTCCAGGCCATCGAGCTTGCTGTTGAGGGTCCTGAGCGAGCCCTCGTGGATGTTCTCAAGGGTCTGCAGCCGCGCGTGCAGGTCGCCCCCCGCAGGCTTCTGCTGGGCGATCGGGCGGGCCGCGAGCTGCACCGGCTGCTGTGCGGCGGCCTCCGGCTGGTTGGAGATCTTGGACTGCAGCTGGTCGAGCCGCTGCAGGATGTGGCTCACGGTCTCGTCGTGGCTCGCCGCGAGCGCGGCGGTGGAGTTGACGAAGTCGTTCTTGAACTCGATCGCCTCGCTCGGGGCTGCGCTGATCGTGCTTGTGCGTGGATTTGGTCGGACGGACATCTGAGCCCGGAAATGCGATCCGCTTTTATACATTGCGCTTGCGTTTGGCGCGTGTCTTCGTGCTACCAGCCCATGCACCACACCCACACGGCGCAGAGGGCCGCCGAGTACATTGCCGTGAGGGCGAGCACCACCAGGTTGTCCATTTCCGCCGTCATCTCTGTGCGCGGCGACCGGCTCGTGCCTTTTGTACCGCCGCCGCTACTGGCAGTAGCTCACCAGCATCATCGCGCTCATGCCGGACGTGTAGCACAGCCGGCAGTTGCCGATCGTCCGCATGTCGGGCGCGGAGTCGAACGTGTGGCCGATCAGGATCAGCGCGTCCATGATCAGGAGCCCGACGAAGAACCCCCCGTGCCCGTGCCGCCGCACCGTGCTGTAGAGCATCAGGAACAGCAGCCCGCACAGCATCATCAGCACGTTCTCGCGCGACCGCCCGCCGTGCACCAGCGGCAGGCGCGAGATCAGCATCAGCATCAGCGTGATCCCCGTCACCGACAGCGCGAGGAAGTACCAGTCGAGCGGCGAGCACATGAACGTCACCAGGCACGCGTGCTGCAGGATCATCGACGCCCAGAAGCACAGGTCCCACATCTGCAGCTCCTCCAGCGCCTCGAGCGCGTACTGCGTGCCCGCGTCCAGGACAGCCTTCCGCGTCGACAGCGCGAAGAGCGCGGCGGACACGGACGCCGTCAGGTACAGGACCGAGGCGCTGAAGTCCTCGACGTCGACGTCCATTTCCTTGGTCGTTATGTTCCTCAGGTTCGTCGTGTACATGGCAAACAGCGGGTCGCGGTTGTACGCGATCAGCGCGAGCATCAGCGGCAGCTGCACCAGCGCGAATCCGCCGGCCAGGGTGCCCAGCGCGTCGTCGGGCTGTCGCGAGGGCATGGTTTGGGCTCGTAGGGGAGGGGCGTATTTGTACTTGGGCGGTCACACGCCGCGGAGGGAGGGCGCATCCGCGCTGCGGAGGCTGATTTTCGTGTAGATAAGACCCGCGCTCGGCGGATGTGCGTGTATGCTCCTGCTTGATGACGTGTTTCGGCGCATGAAAGCGTACGTGAGCGAAAGGGGATTTTCTGACCGCGTCTTCGTCGTGAAAGACGGCAGCGAGTGCGTCCGCATCGGGGATGCCCGCACCGATGGAGTGCGTTTTCACATCGAGCTGACGCACGACACGGGCGAGGGCGTGAAATTTCGTTACGCGCTGAGCATTTATTTGCGTGAGTTCGAAAGGGTCGTCCAGTCCCGCTACAGAGGAAACGACGACTTCGCGGACGGCAAGTGGCTGGAGTACACGCACATCACGTGGGGCGGCAGCCCGTCGGTGCGGATTTCCTTCGTGCGCGCGGAGCCGCCGGACGCGGATGATGGGGTTTGGAAGGATTGCGTGTTTGACCTCCTGGATGCGTGCGTCGAGGAGTACGTGCGGTCTGCATCCGCCAACGACTCGACGGCAGCAGGAGGAAGAAGTATCACAGCGTCCCGCTTTTTAGGGAACGGACAAACCGGACCACGGTTCCCGCTCAACCCTTTAGGCACAATGCCTCAGGACGACAGCGTATCACCCCTAAAAATCTAAACCTATCCATCAACCC
>Ga0208260_1000304_pt1 | contig 19377 bp, 27 predicted proteins | sample CryBogCBH18Aug09_FD_184619 | JGI IMG/M metagenome (GOLD analysis project Ga0208260, IMG submission 184619) | Freshwater microbial communities from Crystal Bog, Wisconsin, USA - CBH18Aug09 (SPAdes) | ecosystem: Environmental > Aquatic > Freshwater > Lake | place: Crystal Bog, Wisconsin, USA...
GTATCAATCCAGGGAAGACCTAGAGGATTGCTGTCACCAATATAATTTGGATCCCGGCTATCTGCGAAATTTTCCTCAACAACATCGGGATTACCATTTACTATACCAGCCTTTTCCCATTCACGGAACACAGGATGATCTTTGTTTAAGGCACTGTAGACTTCCATGCTGCGATAAGCGTAGTCATTGTCACCAAGATATTGAACATACCCTCTCACAACCCATGCGCCCATTGCTGGTGCCATGCTGTGATGTGTGAAGTTCTCAGAATCAGCTGCAACAACGGTGCCATCATTGTAGACTACAAATCTTGCACTGTGATACTTGTTGTTTTTGGCCAAGGCCTTGAGAGTGGCCACAGACGGATTCTTGTGAACTGTTTCTTGAGCAAGGCCTTCAGCCAAATTGTCTACCTCTGCAACATAATAATTTGGATCAGTATAAAGTGTGATCTTGGCCTTGCCGTCTGCGAAGTTTTCAGTTACATCGCCGTCTAAGGTTGATTTATTAGATTTATCATTGTTAACATCTTCATTCTTGACGCAATTGTTTACCCTAACACCACCTTTAATCTTAGTGCCCTTTTTATGCCAACCAGCCCAGCATTTTGGATCCAAACGCTGTTTTATTTTTTGAGATTCAAATAGTTCAGCTATTTTCATTGTTTTCCTTGGTTTCGCTGAGCACTCTTTTACCGTCTGGTAACATCACTTGTGCAGCTGGTAGTTTAGTTCCTGCCATTTCTGCCTCAAGTTCATTCATAAGTTGTCGCATTCTTTCTGCATTTGTCATTATTTTAGTCCAGACAATTCGCGTAGTCTAGCAAGCATTGTATTATCGTTGGAATTTACTGCAACTTTTTCAGATTCACCTACAGATGTTGGTACATTCTCCCATTGACTATTAAAATCTCGAGTTGTTTCGAGTGTAATGTCTTCCCATTCCATTGATTCATTTGAACCTTTTTCATCCCAAGCATCTTGTTCTGCAGATGTATAATCGTCAGATGTGGTTCCTAGTTGTTTGGCTTCGTTGCTCATATAACTGTCCCACTTTTTGGTATCATCTTGAGTATAATTTTGTGAGGTAGACCCTTCTTTACTCCAATCTGGTTTAGCATGGCTGGTACTGCTTTTAGGTTCTTCAAACTGATTGGTTGTCATGCCTTCTTCAACACTATTTTCACCAAATCTACTGCGATAACTATTGGGATCCATGCTATGCTGGCTACCAATCACACTGTGTCCTTCGCCGCTTAGAAGAAGATCATACATCATTTTAATGAGAGCAGCAGGCGTGCGCAATGCATCAATACGCTGTGTTAACCAAATTATTTTCTGAGGTTTAATGGGTCTATCGCTGGGAGTTGATAAGAGTTTTTTAGCAAACATCTTCATTTGCCCAAAATCTTGCATTTTTTCTAAGTGTTTAATGTCGTCGATAGTAAAATTATCAGCACCTGCGGCTTCTTCCATTTCTTCATCGCCAGTAACTTGATATGTTTTGCCGTCTACTGTAAATTCGTTCTTACCCGCCTTAATAGCATCCTCTCGGGCTCCGCTAAATTCGTTACCTTCATCTGTTAATTCTTCATGCACATATCTAGACGACGCTTCGACATCTAGGTCATGTTGTTGATCAGGACTGGCAATCTTTTTTTTATCAGCTGGCATCTGTTGAAATTGATCAAGCTCTTTAGCGCTTAATGCATGTGTTGGGGTCATTCCAACAGATTCTTCTGTTAAAACTGCCTCTAAAAGCTTTCTATAATGACGCATTTCATTAGGTAAGAAGGTTTCCATCTTATATCTCCGGTATAATATTAAAATATTTATCTTTATCATTGCATTTGGTTAACATCTTGTCTGATTTAATATTTTTGATTCAAAACACGCCAATGATCGTTTATGTTAATAGATAAATATTAGTATGGCAAACAAAAAGCGTATATCAAAACCTGGTCTCATACAAGCAGTATATCATGCGGTATTTTGTAATATAGGCAACTATATTAGTAAATGTCTTCTGAGTTTGGTCAACTTATGTTGGAAACTACTACGTAATACCAGTTTTTTAATATGGTATATCGCTAGGAGTATTATAATAACTCCTATAAAAATTGGAAAGTTTATTCTAAATGTATTGTATCGGTTGATAGCTAAGATTAATAATCTATGTAAACCGGCCTTGTTAAATATGTGGAACAAAACACGATGTATTCACCCTACGGTATCTGTTATAACAAGTACGATTTGGGATATAAGCAAATGGTGCTGTAAGCAGTTATATAATCTAGGATGGTGGATTGTGCATCAAGTCGCCTTAACAAAACTAGAACAATTGCGCTCCCTTGATAAAAAACCTCTTGCAAGTTTTGGGTGGGCATTATGGCAAGAATTTTTTCCAAGATATAAGCTCGAATACTGGATGGCAGATAGTCATATTACAGTCGAAGTTTCAAAGTGGAGTTATAATAATAAACTTAATAAACTACGATATGTTGAGACCGGAACATGTCGTAAGGTATGTATACATTCACCGCACGGAATAGGACACGTAGCCACACATTTACGATGGTGGGAGCCAACTGTTAATCAGACCGTTAGGCCTTATACACCGATTCACAGTCTTCCACAAAAACTAGTCAAATAGCGAACTTACTGACTTTTCGCTGTGAATCCTATCCATGGCATCTGCAATTAATGGTGCTATAGTAAGTTGTCTAATATTGGTTGCTGATAAAATTGCATCTGTTGCTTGTATACTGTCTGTTATAGTAACCATTTCAAGCTTGCTGTTAGCTATTCGCGACACAGCTTGTCCACTTAATACACCATGTGTAACATAAACACCTACTGATTTAGCCCCATTAGCTAACAATGCGTTGGCTGCATTGACAAGTGTTCCGCCGCTGTCAACAATATCGTCAATTAAAATACAGTGACGATTTGTTACATCTCCTATAACGTTCATAACTTGAGAAACACCGGCTCGCTCACGCCGCTTGTCTATGATAGCGAGGTCGGTGTTTAATCGTGTGGCTAACGCTCTAGCCCTAACTACGCCGCCAACGTCAGGCGACACAATTATGACATCTCTGCCCTCGTAACGTTCCTTAATGTCTTTGGCAAATAGCGGCGCCGCGTAGAGATTATCAACAGGTATGTCAAAAAATCCCTGTATTTGTCCTGCATGTAAATCTAACGTTAATATTCGATCTGCACCTGCATGAGTAATAAGATTGGCAACTAATTTTGCCGAAATTGGAGTTCTAGGTCCACTTTTACGATCTTGCCGTGCATAACCAAAATACGGAATAACTGCTGTAACTCGCTTGGCTGAACTGCGTTTCAACGCATCAAGTATCAGTAATAGCTCCATAAGATTATCATTCGCTGGATAATTGGTACTTTGAAGTACAAAGATATCTTCGCCTCTAATATTTTCATGTATTTCTACAGAAACTTCCATATCAGCAAACCGACGAATAGTTGCTTTTGTGAGCTTTAATTCTAAATGAGCGGCGATGGATTCGCTCATTAATCGATTTGAATTTCCAGCCACTATTCGCATTATATAATCTCCGTAGATTTTAAATTTTAAATATTAAATTTTAGACCTAGCTTCTTTATTCTTAGCTTCTTTATTCTTAGCCTTAATCTCTCTTTTATGCTGATTTACGTCTGCACTATAACTTTTAACAGCTTTGATAGTATTACCCCAGTTATCTCCATTTAGTGCCCATAACCGAATTAAATCTCCGTTGTCAGTTGCCCAATTAGTTTTGCTTAATTTTCGAATAACAGTATCAGTATTTTCTCTGTTCAAACTTCCCGGGCTAAGTCCTTCGGCAACAACCGCAGCATAAAGTCTTCCAATGTAAGGGAATTGTGGTTTTGGTAGATCGCTCATTAAAGCCTCCTGTTAAAACAAATAATATGCTAATACGATCAAGTTGTCAATGTAAACCTATAGGTATCTTGCAGTTAAAAACATATAGTGTTAATGAATAAACTATTCATCTAAATAATGCTGTAACATGTGTAAAGTGCCACAGTTTTATTAACTATGTTATAACCAGTTAGACTATGAAGGTGATAGATTGTGGAAGAATTATTTAAAATAATTGCCGATTTTTGGATTCTAATTGTTGCTGTAACAGCGTGTAGATATTTTCTATATATTACAATTAAGTTGTTAATAGAAGGGATTCTTAGCAGCGTTAGATTCATTGCCAACATTATCACAGAGTTAAATAGCCAGACAAGAAGATAAACATGCAATCGTACCTGCTATAAGATTATCAAATTATACCTTAACGATCAAGGACATTATTAACTAAATGTTAAAAGAATTTCAAAAACTTTCTATTTTGTTTATGCCAGGTCCTGAGAAATCTTTTGATAGATGGCTTCTACCTATATGTGGGTATATTTTGGTTTGCATTATTTTATTATATCTCACTATGCTAATAAAAGGAATGTAAATTAGGGGCAATTTAACAAACTTAATTACCAAATACGGATTTACATCGTAACTACAATTGGAATAGTGGCAATAATGCGTCATATGTGAGACTGATATCTTGGTATTAGAGTATAGACAAACTTGCTTAGATTAACAAGATAACCTATTAAAATCATTAATAATTAAACTGTTTTAGGTATAGTATGTTAATCCCAAGTCATACACCAAGCGGTATATTCACGTTGGTTGTTAAATTTTATTATATTATCATTTTTAGCTGGCTTACATAGAGGATAATTACGATCAAACCAATCGTTGATATTAGTTTGGTTGGCATCCCACCATTCAAAATCAGTAATTAAAATAAGGTACGGCCCAATTTCATTCCAACTATTAAATCTTATCCATTTTTTCTGTTTCATATATCTGATATTTTATATAAAATTATTTATATGCAGTATTAACTGTGTACCAATAATGCAAATGCATAATCGTCCTCTAGCTCAAAGTCTATAAATTCCATTCCAACCCAATATCTACCAATGCAGTATAGCTCACACCAGTCAAAAAATTTGTCACGACTGACATTACACAAAACGTGGCTTCCGTCAACAGGGTCTCGTACCCAAAGGCGACGCTTTGTAGGATAGTTAGGATCATCGGGAAATAAGAATCTATTTGGCATAAGCATAATTTAACATGTTATATGATGTATATCAATAAGATAAATAATTGGATGTGTATTATTATGGCAAAATATCTACCTAAATTAGGTTGGGTTGGCGTTAAAAATCGAGATCGTGGTTATTATCCTACTATAAACATACGAAAGAGTCGTCGTGACGGTATTGAACGTATCTATATATGGGACGAAACGACAGGTTATACCGAAGGTTTAAATGAACACGGAGTATGTATAATCAGTGCTAGTATGGCAACTATTTCGGATGAAAAAGGACAAGGCACTACTACACATGAAGGAACCAGAAGCGATTATCTTAGCCCAGATGGGAAAAAAATTAGAACGGCTATGTTAGACCGGAATTGTATATCTGCGCTAGAAAGCTTGATAACAAATGAATTAACAGGACATACGTTAGTTTTTGATGCAAACAGATGTTATATGCTTGAAAGTGGTTATAGAAACGGTGATTTTGTTCATAAAGTTGAAGAAATAGTTAAGACCAATACATGCGTGCGTACAAATCACGGTGTTTTACTACCTTGGGCAGGTTATCAGCGTGTTGCAGACGACCCGGGTCACAGTCGCAAACGTGTAAGTTCTGAGGTGCGTAAAATCAAAGCAGAACTTGGTCTAAATAGGGCCAATACCATCGACGAATGTATGGAAGCAATATTAGATCATAGTGATTCAAATCCGCAATTAAATCCATGTAGACGCGACGATAGAGAAGGTTATATGAAAACCACAGGTCAATTAGCTTTAGTACCTAGTCAATTAACCTTATATTATCGACCTGTATGGAGCGGCATTAAGTTTGATTACGACAAGTTAAATGGTGCAGACGAGAGGTGTTTTTTTGAAATACTAAGTCAGCGCCCACTACACCAACAATGACCAAACTAAACTACTTGAAGTTCACATTTAAGTGGGAAACCGTTAATCCTCGCAGCATTTATTGTGTCGTCGCGTTTTTGAGTGGCAATTTCAAAGTTATAAGTACCTGCTATACCTTGACCATTTTCATGAATCAATTTTGTTAAATTGTTTGCATCTTCAAATGATTTGTGAAATATAGACATTAAAACAAGTACAACAAATTCAATAGTTGTTTTGTCGTCATTATAAATGATAACGTTAAAAGAAGTAGGAGGACGCATAACAACCTTTGTTACTGTTGCTATATCTTCGTAGGTATCAATTGCTGTCATGCGTTCCTCTGCTATACCCTTATACTAAGATAGATATCTTGGTATGTCAAGCTGCTGTCTTCTTAGAAGTTTTAGAATCTAAAACTTTTATATCAGCAGTTGACGAGCCAATTGGAATTCTGCGCGGCTTCAAACTTTCTGGAATTTCATGATCAAACTCAACAGTTAAAATTCCGTCAGACAAGCTACTCCCAGTTATTTCAACATACGGATGTAGTGAGAATTGCCGGCGGAAGCTACGACCTGCTATACCTTTATGTAGATAATTTCGACCTTCGTCTTGTTTGGTTTTACCTTCAATGGTTAGAACGCTATCTTGCATAGTTATCTCAAGATCATCTGCAGTGAATCCTGCTACAGCCATACTTAGACGATATGTATTATCCCCCGTGCTTTCAAGATCGTATGGTGGATAACCGTTATTTTGAGCTGTACGAGCTTGATCCAACATTCTAAATGTTGGCTCAAAACCAACAGCAAACCTATTAAGGTCGCGGAACATGTCGTCGAGTTGTGATGTTAAAGTTACGCTTCGCATGATTTTACCTCCTCTATGAGCGAAGTTAAGTAGTCTTTAGGACCCTTATTAGGCATCCTAGTATCAGTTAAGCACTGACAAGTACTATTTATTATCTTTAATAAAGAATGTCAACTGATATGTTGGTTAGAATTGAAAAAAAATGAGACGATATCAAAATATTATTAACAACGCCTGGACAATTGATGCCAAATATTTTCAACGTGAAGTTGTAATAACTATTAACAACAACATTGAGCCCGATAGTCCCTTGTCAAATTAGATTTTGTTTGACTGATTACTACTCCAATATAATTAACAAAATTTTTAAACATTTTTTTAGTTGGGCGGTAATTTTATTTGAATTATTTAAATTACCGCCCTAAGTTAACAAATCTAATCTGTATCTTGAGTAATTACAGCACGATTAACCTGTTTGAAATCCTTTTTAAGCTTCTTCTTCTTTGGTGCATCAAGTTCCATAATTTGGGCGTATTTCTTTTTCCATCGCAATTTAGCCTCTGCAAGCTTTTGTCTGCGTACAATGCTTGGCGGAGTATAATGCTTGCGTTTACGAAGTTCTTTGTTTACACCTTCGCTGTTCATCCTACGCTTTAACGTGATAATAGCACTGTCAATATTATTGTTGAAAACCTTTATGGTCATACCCTTCTTTCGAAGTACGAAATCGTCGCCGTCCATGTATTAGATCCTTCTATTAGGGACAAATTATTTTGTTTGATTCAACTGGTATTTGTCAATTCTTCTTGCCAGCTGGAGCTAAGATAGCTAGTATGGTTCTTCCCATCATTTCGGGAGATTTTTCTATCTTATAGGAGTCTAATCCACTGATAAATGTTTCCATAATCTCAAACCCCTTTTCGCGAAAACTTAATTCTCTTCCGCGGAATTTGATAACAACTTTGACTTTGATATTATCTGCAAGAAATTCTTTAGCATGCCCTTGTTTTGTTTCAATGTCATGTTTATCAGTAACTGGCCTGAGTTGTATCTCTTTGACAACTATAGCATTTTCTCTTGCTTTTTTATCTTTTTGTTTCTTCTCTTGTCGTAGATTATAAATCCATTTATTAAGGTCAACTATACGTACGACAGGTGGATTTGCGTCGGCGGTAATTTCTATCAAATCTAAACCAAGATCGCGGGCCTTCCATAATGCTTGCTTTCCTGGAAATATACCAAGCTGTTGCCCATCTTCTCCAACAAGTCGAACTTCTGGATGTCGAATTCGATCATTACATACAATATTAGCTTTTATTGGATCTTCGGGGCGTTTATTATTTCGTCCCCTGTCATTCTGATAGGCTCCGCTCAAGATACAACATCCTGTTCTTGATTGTAAACTCTTAATGGTTCAGACATATTTTCTACTGTTTCCTTTGTTATACAGATTTTTTTAACACCTTGTTTGGATAAACTAGGCAGATCAAAGTGAACGCTTAGCAGTATATTTTCTACAATACTGCGTAGTCCGCGAGCACCAGTCTTTCTTAACATAGCTTCTTTTGCTATTGATTTCAAACTATCTTGTGAAAACTCTAACTTCACTTGGTCAAGTTCAAACATTTTTTGAAATTGCTTGATAATTGCATTTTTTGGTTCTGTTAATATTTTTATCAATGCAGTCTCATCAAGATCTTCAAACGTTACAATGATAGGAAGACGCCCAATAAGTTCTGGAATTATACCAAATTTAATTAGATCATCTCCTCGAACATTTTTGATTAGATCATAATTACTAGTTTTGTCTTCTGTGCATTTTACAGGCGTGTTAAAACCAATGCCTGCACCACTGTTGTCAGTCTGTCGTCTTTCAATTATTTTGTCAAGGCCTTCGAAGGCGCCTCCAACTATGAATAATATATTCCTAGTGTTTACGGTTATGAATTCGCCATTTGGATTTTTCCTACCACCTTGTGGTGGAATTTTGACGTCACATCCTTCTATCATTTTTAGCAACGCTTGTTGTACGCCCTCGCCGCTTACGTCTCTGGTTATAGATGTATTTTCACCTTTGCGACCTTTTTTATCAATCTCATCAATATAAACAATACCGCGTTCTGTTTTTGCTACATCTTGTTCGGCTGCATGGTAAAGTTTGGTAATAGCGTCCTCTACATCAAGACCAACATATCCGCTTTCTGTTAGGCTAGTGGCATCAACTAATGAAAATGGTACATCCATTATTTTGGCAATATTTTGAATAGTATATGTTTTTCCAGTTCCTGACCCACCGATAAAAAGCATATTACTTTTATCAATTTCCACGCCGTCGATAACAGGGTTATTGATACGTTTCACATGGTTATATACCGCTACTGCCAACATGCGTTTAGCGTGATCTTGTCCAATTACATAATCATCTAAGCGAGACTTTACTTTTGCCGGAGTAATGGTGCCTTCTGGCAATACTCTCGGAGTTTCTTGTTTTAAAATTTCATAGCATAAAGAAATGCATTCATCACAAATAAAAACCTCATTACCTGCAACAAGTTTCTTAACCTGCTGTTGATTCTTATCACAGAAACTACACTGATGATATACCTTTGTTGTCATTATATGCGCCTACCGTATGTTATATGAGTTGGTTTGAAATGATCCAGGTTGTGCTGGCCGTCTTCAGTATGCTGTGTAGTAATGGTATCGTCTACTGGTTTTTCAATAGATTCTGGCAAATCGTTGGGTTCGTTTGATTGGTTGCTCTCATTTACGTATGTATCTTCATTAGTAGATTTGGCTGCTTCACTATTATGGTGTATCGAGCTATTGTCCAACGCCTTTGTGAGCCACACATCCATGCTCTCAGTAACCACCGTGCGTATTAAATCTATATCAATTGCTGGTGGCGTAACTATAATATTTGGTGGTTGATTTTCCGTTTCTACTGGCGTAGGTGATGTTCCCGCCTTTGGCAATTCTTTCCATGTATCACCTGTCCACCATAAAAAACTATTATCTACAGGATTATACATTGTTTGTCCTATATGGGGTGTATTAGGTTCAATTTTATCAACTAGCGGTTTATCAGCTACTGGTAGATTGACACTAGGTGATTCTGTAATTTTATAAGTGTCTTTTACCAAACTTATATTAGCGGCTATTAACATAAGAACCGCTAGAGGATCAAATACCAAAACAATGATTACGATCATCCACCGTACTGCTTGATCTAAATCAACATCTTTACCATCGGCAAAAAATTCTGCAATATATTTAATAGGACCAACCTTGCTTTCTATAACAGTTAGTTCTTGCCGTAACTGTGTTTTCTTTTCAAGTAATCCTTGTAGAGATTTTTGTTGATAATCTAATTTTGCCCGTATGTCATTTCGTTCAGCTTCTTGTTGTTTTCGAGCAGCCATGGCCTGAGCAGCTCTATTAGCATCTAGTTGAATGTTAATGGCTTTATCAAGCTGTGTTAGCTGCGACTGATAACGTGTTGATATTTCTTTTGCTTGCGCAATTTCACCGTCTAGTTGTTCTATCTTTAAATTAACATCCAAATTACCTAATCCTGCATCTACATGTGCTTTACTAAGAAATCCAAATATTCCTAAACTTGTTATGAACATTAAAACCAACACTGCTGTTGTTAAATATGTCTTGAGCAATGTTGGTATGGTTTGCCATTTTTGATAGAGCCAACTAGCCACTACTAATTTACTAATTTCTAAAATGCCTGCCATTGCAACGACAGGCCAGAATGCACTTGCAAAAATTGTTGCCAATCCTGCAATGCTGTAATATGCTGCTGTACCGCTCAAACATAATGCACATATCAACAGTAGGTTACTTATCTTCATTAGATAACCTTGCGATATTTGCCGTTGTCAATTTCGGTAAATCCTGTCTCTCTGTCTATAAATTTGAAACTTGCATTTTCTATATCAAAGTTAGACGCTAGATATGATAGAACTTCGTTAACATCGAATTGCGCACAGCTATAAAGATCAAACTGCATAATGCTGAGATCTGGAGCAGGAAGATTCCATATATGCATTGCACAGTGGCTGGTTGTCAGTATTACAGTACTTGTTATGCCTTCGTTACCTAAGTCAGAACAGTATGCAGATACTGGCTCGAGCATTATCTGCATCCTAACATGTTCCACCATACCGCGCATAATTAAGCTTATCCTGTCGCAATCCTCTGGTCCGGGAGGATTTTTAATTTCTGCTCTAATTAATAAGTGCAGATGAGCGCTGGGTTTCAATGTCTTGATATCTCCTTGTTAGACGCCTGGTATTTGTGTTACTACTATATTATTACTAACAACTATAACATTGGTGTCAATGCCTTGGGCCGTAATATTTAAAATTCTTCCAGAATTAGAATATGCAGCTGAACCGCCATATGATGTTGTACAAGGTGCAAACACCTTTCTATTGCTGCTCCAGGTCTCAACCATTGCTCTAGCTACCCAACGTTGTATGGCAGCCGTTCCATAAAATGATGCTGGATAATCGGGCTCGCATTTTAATGCTTGTGTATAAAGTTGAGAATACTGCTCGTATCCAACCGTCCATGTAATGGTATTTAATGCTGCATTGCCTATATTGCCTGTGCGCACAATACTGCCAAAATAGTTTGGAGTTGCAGTTGACTCAAGCTGAGAAACCGCTTGAGTCCAACGCATATTGGCACGTTCTTTATCTTGGCTTAATGTAATATTACTTGGATAGCCACTATATGTTCCTGCAGGAAAACCAATAATACACGGCGCACAACCTGTACCACCGTTGACAACCCAAGGTTGTGTCCATCCAGATGATTCAAGTTGTACGTATGGTCCGGCCACTTCTGCTGCCACACCTGTTTGACTGGTGTAACTGTTAATTTGTGAAACAGTACTTTGTATATTGCTGCCGCAGGTGCCTGTAAAAGTTATTGTTACATTATTAATATTGATCTTACTACCGCAACTTACACTGCAGGCAAATGCAGTAGCAGCTACTTGGCTGAAATAATTTTGATATTGACCACTTGGATAAAATCCTGGAGCATTTAAACCTAATGTTGCTAAAGCAGTTCCGTTGCCTTCTTTTAGGTAAAAAGGTGTTCCTTCGTACCCTGGCGCATTTTGTAATGTGATATAGTCTGTTGCAACACTTTGATCAGCGTAAACACCTGTGAATTTGGTCATCAAGTTGATCTTAGCAATTGCATCAGCAAGGGTGTCAGACGCTGAGAATGTCACGTAGTACTCGTTAATTATAATGGTTGCACCATTGACAAATGGTGTACCAGTTACTGCAGATGCGCCGGTTGTTTTGATTAAACTTTGTATCTGCCATGCTGTCTCACTGTCTAAACCTCCTGCCTGATTCCCAGTAAGGCCTGAATAATCAGTTGGAGTGTTATTATTCCAACTGATTTCATAGTAGGTTGGGTTAAACGAATAGCTGTTCATGTATGATCCCCTGGATGCGATATGTTTTAGTATTTATACTGGTTGTACTATAAAACAGTATTGCAATATAGGGCTTTCAAGTTAACTCCAAAACAAATGTTGGCCGATAATTAGTTTGTTAGATTTTGGTGCCCAGCTGACCTGCAATCTAACACTATGGAAATAAGTAGCACCTTTGCCAGAATCATTAACACGTCTGTGATAGACATCAATGGCTAATTGTTGCATTTTTTCCCAAGCATCGTCCTCTCTGTGCCAATTTGCGCCTAATCTGATTCCTGCCCAACTAAATTGGTGCTTCCACTGACCATTATGGATACCATACTGAAATACGTTTGTACAAATGTCATTACCAAAGTCTGGTTTACCAATTCTATTAATGGGAACATACGCAATAGCTATTTGTTCTTTGTGTGATCCGCCTCTAACTTCAAAGTAAAGATTCCATGCCATGCATTCTATATCTTTACGTTCAGCAGATGTCAAATTAGCCGCCTCTGGTACATTAAGCGGTAAATGTTGCCGCAGGTTTGGTACAGCTCGAAAGTCTGCCTTGGCATTCGTTGCTGGTAAATTAGGCTGAAGTGGAATTTCTAATGATTGAACAGTGGTATCTTGTTGTTCATTTGTGCTGAGTGTTTCTTGTTGTTCCATTGCATAATTAGTCGTTGAATCTAGCACTTGGGTTTCAATTTTTGTAATTACAGATTCTAACGCAACGTTTGTAGTTTCAGATGATACGGTATTATCTGGTTGCAGCAGCCTAGGTGGGGACTGACCAGTTGGTTCTGCGTTAGCTGATACTATGCCGTTGGGAATTACTGTAGTAGACACAAGTGTACTACACAATAAACCTAGACACAGAAAAATATAGCGATGTCGCATTACGTCTGACTCTCCTTACTTGTTGTTTATACGGCTCAGATGCGCTACTGTCAACGCTTATTTTCTAAACCATTGATAGATAATAATATTATCTATCAAAACGCCATAATCTTGAGATTGGCGTAGTTTGATATAAGTTTGCCTAGTTAGACTTAAAACTAGGTATAACCTTTTACAAATCCTCTACCATTGGTAGAGCGTGCTATTGCACAATACTATATAGCATCAGGTAGCCGTTGGACACAAGTAATAGACAATTTTTCTAGACCTTCCATTCAATCATACACATAATTGCGCTATGGAAAACGATCTAACTGAACGCTTAGAATATTGTCAAAAGTTATCTGAGCGGATTTTAGAAAATATAGAAATACTCAATGCCCTGCTTAGTGAAGCTGCAAAGCAGGATATGTATATATTGATCAACAAGGAAGAAATAGATGTCGGCAGCAAAATCCTTCAAAACAAATTCACCCTCCGTGTTTCGTCTCGAACAGTTAAATTCTATTAGTTCAACTCTAACGTCTGATGATGAGAAAGTTTGGAATAGTTATATAGAAAATCTATATAGCAAACCAGAACACAAGTTTCAACCAAAAAAAGGACGCGATCATTCTCTACCATATTCGTTAGATTTACACGGGTTGACAATACAGCAAGCATTTAACGCCACTCGACAGTTTTTAGAGGAACATCGCATCAATGGATCGCGTAGTGCTGTTATTGTTACCGGCAAGGGAGGAAAAATCTCAGATGAATTACCCGCATGGACAGAAAATCTAGGATTTATTCGTAAGTGTGAGCCGATATCAGATAGCACGGGTGGATCCGGCGCGTATCTTATAAGTTTATATGCTAAACGTTAGCGTGTCATCCAAAGAAACATAGCTACGTTGGCGATTTCATCTAGATCGCCAACATATGTTGCAGTAACCCATCCACCAGGTTCAACTACTCCAAAGTTTGTTTCAGAGCGTTGATACCTATTTGGTTCGCACTGTTGATCATTCCATGTCCATATTTTTTTCTTAGACGGCCAGTGTTGTTCATACAATATTAAAAATTTTGGATGCTCAATTTCGTATGAAATACAATTATTCACACCGTAGTGTTTACGTTGATCTACAATAATTTCATAGATTGGCAAATGAAATGTAAGCCATTGTTTACGTTTAGATCCATAGATGTTTTCTTTACAAACAGTTATATCGATTAATTGATCAACTGCATTTCGATATTCAATTGGTATGTTCATAACATTGTTCAAATACATTAGATATGTAAGCTAGTCAACTGATTTTTTTCAACAGTCCTGCTATGCAGAATTGCATGTTGCAGTGCAGCATAAATATATTAAATAATATATGTGAAGAGGGAGACCAAATATGGTATTCAAAAATACAATTAAAAGTCTAAAAACATGGTGGTTAAGTTACACTATGAGTGCAGAGGAGCGCTGGTTGAGTCAAAGTTCCGATGTAGTAGAGTTAGAAAATAAGCTACGTCAAATTTGGGCTCCAAACTATTATAATTACCGCAACATAGGAGGACTAAAATGATTGATAATACAGTAATTAAGGAAGTTAATGAGGCAGTTGTTGATTACGCAACAACTGCAACCCGTAAGGCAACCGAGTTGCATACTACACTATTCAGAGATTGGATTGCATTAAACAAGAAACTAGTAGACCTTTCTCCTGCAAAGGAATTGGTTAACATGTTTACTGCACTTACTTCAACAAAGAAGTAATTTAATTGGGCGGGTTATTAGCCCGCCCAATTAACTCCATGCATTGCAGCAACCTTTTGGATTGACTGTGTCGCCTAAATTAAATGTATCTGGCATTTTTTCGTCAAGCTGGGCAAAAAGCTCGCATTTACCAGATTTAAACCAACTGCAATTTTCGCATCTTACCTGTCCAAGAACATAACCAGCAACGTCCGGTGTTACAACATTTTGGATAGGCTGGTCATCGTGCGGTTTTCCTTGTATATATAATCCACAACTAGCATTAGCAACTACCTTGTCATTTGGGCCAAATATACCGCAGCGTTCTTTACCTGGTAAAAACAACTGGCAGGTACTGCATTGTGCAAATTCATCAGTGGCAGTTGTTGGCTCTAGATATAAAAAGGCCCAACGACCAATTTTGTCACCTTTTTTGTATGCCTTTTCTAGTAGGCTGATAATTGATCTCATATCCATAAATCTATTTAATCTTTTTATTTTATTTCGTCAAATGACTCTGGATATTGATCTTGATACGAAATAGTAAGATAGATGTCACCGTAACTGGTATTAAATTTAACTTTTTCCCATTGGTCCATATATCTTCTAGACCACATCTTTACTAGTTTGATCATCAACCACCAAACAATACGTTCAATATACTTATTCTTCATCTTGACCTTCTTAGTCATCTTCTTCACCTGGTAGATACCAGCGTGCCTTATATTACACACTGTTGGCAGTCGCGTAAAAATCCCTCTTCTCGAAATTGATCTCTTGTAAGCAATTGGCACACGATTTTAATCCAAAAAAATTAGGTGCTAATTGCTTAGCACCTAAGTTATAACACATTTTCTGTTATTGTCAACTATGCGGTTACACAGTTATATCGTTTACTGATTACAGTCTCAAGCATGATATCTCGAGGTGTGAAGTTCTTTGCAGCCAAAATGCTCTTCATGATGTTTGGGCTGAACCCGCTCACCATTGCAGTACCATTCTGGTCGAACTTCACCGGGCTGTTGCCAGATGCACCTTGGCGTGCGTTCAAGTTCCACCAAACAATTTTTGGCAATTCATATCCTGCGGCTGAGAACATTTGCTGGGCCAACGCAAAAGCACCAACTGGATTTCTACCTATGTAAGCTGGATTAAACTCCATGTCGCTTAGTATCAAGAGGTACCGTGGCATCTCTTCAGCAGGCAGGTTGTTTTGCGTAGCCACCTGCAGGATGCTGCGGAAAGCACTTTCGATGTTGGTATCGTAACCAACATTGCTGCGCATTTGATTCATCTTGTCCAACAAATTGCCACGCAACACGTCGATATGGCTGTCGCGGGTGAAAGTCAACCAGCAGTCCTTAAATGCACCTTGTTGCTTGTCAGCAACATACAGTCCCAAGCTAATAGCCACATCCATGCAGGTCATACCTACACCTTGTTGACCACCTACCGAGCAGCTCATGCTGCCACTCACATCTACCATAGGTAGGATTTTGTCATCTCCCAGATAGTTTGGCAATGCTTCCCACTGGGCTAAACTTACCTCTCGATCACCATAACTAATACTTTTGATCACGTCATATGGATACAGCACACTTGCGTTTACTTTTGTTTCACCGGTCTTGAGGCCAGCTTTCCATTCAGCGTAACGTTCTGCATCGCGCTTGGTGAATGCCTTCATGTAACGGCTTGCCGCTACACTTGGCACATGGTTGTAGTTGATCTCACTCCATTCACGTGCGCACATCTGCTGTTCAACAACCTTGGTAAGGTTCACGATCAGCTGACGGTAAGCCTTGGGAGTCAAGTTGAGATACTTGCGCAGCTCGTTAGCTACCGGCCCTTTGCGGGGCATCCATTTGGATGCTAACCCTGCGGTTGCAACCTGCTGACGAAGGATATATTCTAACTTTTTCTTAGCACTCATGTCTATATTTCCTGTGAAGTTATAAAATAGATACTATAGCAAGTTCAACGCAAAGTCAATAGAAAATGATAAATAAAAGTGCCGATCACGATCCCGCCAGATCCACCGGCTCTATAACTGAAAAGGAGTTACAGCATGTATATTATTTATTGGACCGTTTATTATGGTCAAAAAATGCCACGTAATTATATCAGCAGCACCACTTTAGCTAGACATCAAAAAGGCTACCTAGGTTCTGTGTCATCAGAATCTTGGGGAAAGATATGGAAATCAGAAGTTAAAAACAACCCGCATTTATTCAAATCTTACATAATTGAATATATTGATGGCAATAGAAATGATGCTCTGACTAGAGAAGAATGCTGGCAACGGCGTTATAAAGCCGCACAAAATCCGTTATTCATAAACTTGGCATACGCAAAATTTGGATTTTTTATGGACGATAACGCTAAAGCAAAAATAAAACAAACACATTTGTCTAAAACTATAGAAGAAATAACAGAATCTAATAAAAAACAAATGACAACAAAAATGTTTAAATCGGATGAGGAAAAATCTCAGAGAATAGAAAAACTCAGAATTGCTACATTGTTACAGCACCAAAATATGACTCCTGAAATGAAAGCAATCAGGTCTGAAAAAATACGAAATAAAAATATAGAGAGATGCCCTTCAGTAAATCAAAAGATAGGACTCACTGTAAAATCTATAATGGAAAATAGATCAGATAGTGAGTGGGAGATGATCAAAAATAAAAAGAAGGAGACTTGGAGAAATCGCACAGAGAACGGGATAAAGAGGAAATCACCGGAAAAAATAAAATGCTCTTGCGGTCTTTCCATATCTCCAAGTAATTTTTCCAGACACGTTATGGTATGCGATCAAGTATCTTCTGAGCATCTTCCTCTGACATAGAAGGAAGTTGTTCTAACAATTTCTTAGATTCTAGACCACTGCGTAATGTTCTGGTAATTAAGTGGGCATAAGCAATTTTGAATCGTGGGGTTTCAAACACAAATCCATCATCCCAACGTCCATATTTGGGAATTAGTGCCATGTTTTTCATCACACTATCTGGTTGTGTAATTTCTAGATTTTGCAGAAGCTTACGGAACATGTCCCTCTCGCCAGCGCCCTCACGAGCGTCACGAGCCCAGAACAAAATCTTCATTGCGACGTCAGGTTCTGCTGCATACGCGCGAGCAAATGCACCGGTGAGGTCTTTGTGTCGGCTACTGCCAATGGCAAAAAACAAGTCAACATTGGGATCTAGGCTGCTGTCGAAGGTTGCCATACCGTTGGCAGTTAGGCTAGGCGTCATGGTGTTTTGTGCTGCTTGTGCGAAAGTCATGCTCATTTTTCTCTTCCTTTTTTTCAGATTGAACTTGGTTGTTGTTGAAAAAACAAATTGGGCTGCGGAACTCAATCTTTATTTTTTAGACTACGGAATAACAGTTGGTGGGTTTGAACCATCCTCGAAAGACCATTTTATAGATCTCGCTTCATCCTAAATAGTTGCTGAACGTATTCCTCATAATCATAACTGGATGCATTTTTTGACCATTGCCTGACCACTCGGCTAACGCAACTGTGATGCTGCGTGTTGGATTTGAACCAACGTACGACGGTTTTATATTTGTGTTGCTGTAATCATCCATGTTGCTAACGTACTTGTTAAAATCTAGGTTGTCAATGTATTTTTATAATAAAAATTCAGGATCGCTTTTTTTTGCATCCGCTGCATTTAGCCACTTTGCTACCCTCCTGTATATGGTAGGAGGGGTTGGATTCGAACCAACGTAGGTTTTACCCAACGGTTTTCATTGCTTGTATGCTGCATGGATCCTTTATAGATGTTTATATTGTAAGTTGTGTACGTTTTCAAGTCAAGTAGCGGAATCACTTTTTGCCGGTTGCTCTACCTCTGAGCTACTGTCTCATGTTAATGGAACAGGCAGGATTCGAACCTACGACCTACTGATTGATTTTTGGTTTGCTGTAATGATCCAATAAACACATATTATATGACAATTACACGGTTGTCAAGCATGGAATAGATAAACTGATATCTTTTTTCCTTGTTGAAATGCTGATGCTATTCTATGATGACCGTCTAATATATACATAATCCCTTGGTATTCTATCACAACAGGTCGATCATCTAATAATTCAAATACCGGATCAACACCACCTCCTTGAACTGTGTCCAGCCAAGATTGTGTGCTTTGGAGTTTGTGCTGTTTAACTAATGTAGGGGTATCAAGGATGGATGTAAATTCATCAGAATCACCAGAGTCACCAGAGTCTTCCAACTGGTCCTCAACTTGTTGAATCAACCAATTCAAATTTCCTCGGTCTTGATTATATTGATCACTAGTGGGAATGGGATTATCTATTTGACTTGAGGAAATTTCTGATATTCGCATGATAATATTTATACCAATATACTCAATAAAAATGGGGTATAGCTTTCACTATACCCCGGGATAAAATTTATACAGGATGATTTGGTGGTTGCTTTTAAC
>Ga0208260_1000313_pt1 | contig 19201 bp, 1 predicted proteins | sample CryBogCBH18Aug09_FD_184619 | JGI IMG/M metagenome (GOLD analysis project Ga0208260, IMG submission 184619) | Freshwater microbial communities from Crystal Bog, Wisconsin, USA - CBH18Aug09 (SPAdes) | ecosystem: Environmental > Aquatic > Freshwater > Lake | place: Crystal Bog, Wisconsin, USA...
ATATTTTACTCTAACACTCCTCCTCAGTTTCCTTTGCAAAGATCGTTGTGAATATGAATCAGAACAACTACTGTGTGCATGAAAGAAGTAAATACAAGAAACACGGGAGTTGACTCCCGGAAAACCACCTCTAAAAAAAATAAACTGAGGGGGAAAGCTCATAGAGCTGGATCTTGTATTTCGCATGTGGTGTATGTAAGATGCAGTCTTGCAGCAACAAGAAAGGGTCGCCGGTCAGCCTGTTGTGCCTTGCTTAGATGGTATTGAACCGTGGGACCTTGTCAATCTCTAAATCTCCGCTGGGAGAGAGAAAAGTCATGAGCCGGAGAAAGTGAGGCAGATGTTTCTGGGGAGTAAGCGGCTTGGTCATTATATCTGCTGGATTTTCCGACGTTGGAATATATGCGAGTTTAATGTCGCCCTTCTTCACTACTTCACGTGTGTAATGGTATCGCTGTTGGATGTGTTTTGACTTTGCGTGATGAACATTGTGATTGGCGAATTCAATGCATGCTTGATTATCTTCGTGTATAATTATTGGATTGTGTTGTATGAACTTGAAGTTTTTCATAATTTCAATGAGCCATACTGCCTCCTGTGTGGCGAGACAGAGCGCCATGTATTCAGCTTCCATAGAAGATAGTGCGACACTTTGTTGACGCTTGGATCCCCAGCTGATTAAGCCTGCATTTAAAAACATTAGATAACCCGAGACGGACCTACGTGTGTCTGGGTCACGTCCCCAATCAGAGTCAGAGAAGCCTTCAATGTGAGCGGTGTGATGACTGAAATTATCGAGAGTGAAGTTGGGGTTAGTGCATGATTTGTAGATATGACTATCGGAGAGTTCGTGTAGTGTAGATCGAAAAGCCAGTCCGTAGTTGATTGTACGGTGAAGGTAACGAAAGATACGAAGGATGGCTTTCCAATGTTTGACTTGTGGGTTATTAGAGAATTTAGCGCATGTTTGTACTGCGAAGGCAATGTCAGCGCGAGTTCCTGCGACGAGCCATAAAAGTGAACCTATTGCTTCACGGTAGGGGATAGTGTTTGATATGTTATTTCCGTCTGGCGTGTCAATGGAGGGTTCAGCGGTGAGAGGAATTGAGGATTCCATAGGTGAGGCGTTTAAGCCGGTTTTATGTAACTCAGTGGCGTTAAGAAATTTCTTAACGGTGGACAAGATGTATCGTCTTTGTGTTAGAAATAGTGTGTGGGAGGACGTGTCAATAATGACCTCACAACCTAGGATATGGTTAACTCTGCCTAGATCTTTCATTATGTAGCGTGAGTTCAGAAAGAATTTTACATCGGATACATCGGAGGGTGATCCAGCTATAATGAGATCGTCAACATATAAAGCAATAATAACAAGACCGTGAGTTGTGTGTTTGAAGAATAGGCAATTTTCATTTTGCATGCATTTGAAGTCGCGGCTCCTGAGGGATTTGTTTATATCTTCATACCATGCTCGAGGAGATTGTTTCAGTCCATAAAGAGCTCGTTTTAGCCTAAAGCAATTGTGTTCCGGGTTTACTTGTATACCTTCAGGGATGGTGATATATACTTCTTCGTTAAGAGTTGCGTTTAGGAAGGCAGTTTCTACATCCATTTGTTGAAGTTCAAGATGAAATTGCATGGCAAGTGCGAAGAGTAAACGAAGTGAAGAGAGACGTGTAACCGGACTGTATGTCTCATCAAAATCTTTTCCATAGATCTGTTCAAATCCTCTAGCGACTAGTCTTGCCTTGTATTTGGTGATGTTTCCTTGTATATCATGTTTTGGACGAAAGACCCATTTCGTGGTTACTAATTTTCGACCTGCTGGCAAGACAGTGGAATACCAGACATCGTTTATTTCCATGGATTTCAATTCGGCATCAATGGCCTGTTGCCAGTGTGCACTATCGGATGACTTCATAGCTTGACGAAAGGTTTTCGGGGTGGATGCGCTAAGAGTGTCAGTTTTGGCACCTAGAGCGTAGCCAATGGCTGAGTTGCCAGTTATGTATTCATTTGTGAGACGTGTGTTGAGAGAAAAGTCGTATTGTGTCGGTATAGTTGTAGTCTCCTCCTGTGGGTGTGTATGGGATCCCTCTAAAAAGAGAGTGTTTAGATATGTGGGAATCAATGGTTCTGAGTGACAGTTGGCAAGGTAGGTGTCATAATGGGAGATAAGTCGTTGTGTTGTGGCGAGTGAGAAAAGTGGAGGGATTATGTAGGAAGTCGGTTTGCCTCGCCGAGAGGAGTAGTAGAGTCGAACAACTGCTTTATTGTTCAAAATTAGAGTACAATCGACGACGCAGAGAAGGTCGGTGTGTGGGTGTACGAGCAGCTTGCCGGTGATGGGTTGAGTGTTTTGATAGTTTGGAAGAGAAAATTCACTCTCTCTAATAGGATCCGAAGGTAATACTATGGAGTTATCTGGAAGACGGATACTGACGTGTCGGGACATGATCTTTCTGGTGTGAGTGGAGATTATGTTTTGTGTAGAGGTCATTTCACAATCGACGCTAGCGTTGGGGATGCCTTCTCTTGGGAATCCCTTTCTCTTCCCGTGTGACTCATTCGTGTGAGAAGATCGGATGAACGTCGTAAACTCCTGGGTTGTCAACCCAGTCATCACGGTACTGAGTGATGATCTCGTGGTGGATACACTAGAGGGCCAGTCTAGTGGTTGTATTATCCGTTTCATACCACTGATCGCCTCGTCCTTCGGGTGGTCATCCGTGGACAAGACGGGTTTATGACTCCCTTCACGGTCCGCATCATTCCAACAACTTCTACAAGGCTCTTCGGATAAATCCGTGAGTGATCCTGTCGTAGAGGTTGCGGTGGATAATTGAGCGTGCAAGGATTTTGTTCCTGACAAGTCCTCTGCACGTGAGTTCGTGAACCAATGTGATAGTGAGGGGATGTTTGAGTAGTGGTTGTTGGGGTAGAGAGTGAGTAGAGTTTGGATGTCTTCGAGGGCAAGTGAATGAAGATCGGAATTGTTAGGGGGAGTGGGTTTCTGGAGTCGAGATGAGCGACGTAGTGATGACTCCTCCTGTCGCGTCGTGTCGAAATTTTCATTTTTATTCACCTGTGAGCTAGTTGAGGATAATATTGAAGGTTGTGGATGGATGTGGGGTGTGTGTGATTGTGTGAGGGATTTCATGAGATGTTCAACTTGTTCGTCGGAGAGTGTCTTGTTTTGGTGTTCCTTGAAGATATCATCTGCAGAGCTAAAGTCGACGTGAAAACTAACAGTGAATGATTTGTGTTCTGGGAGGTATACACGATATCCAACGTGCTGACGATCTTCGTAACCAACGAAGATTCCGCGAAAGCTCTTGGCGCGAGGTTGTTTTGGGGAGAGCATGTCCTTGACGTAACACACTGAGCCAAAAATGCGAAAGTGGCTAATGGGTGGTGCAATTCCGAAGTATTCTTCGTAGGGAGAGATAGGGTGTGTTTCCGGGTGAGCACAAGTGATTCGATTTATTATGTAGTTCGCGCAACGGGCGGATTCTTCCCAGTATGATTCGGATAGATTGGAGGCAAGCAATTGACAAATGGTAGCGTCTGTGAGGGTACGCCAGTGACGTTCGACGACACCGTTGTGAGCGGGGACATAGGGACATGTGGTGATGCTGAAAATGCCATTGGGTGCAAGGAGTTCAGTTCGTATTTTTTCTTTATTAAATTCTCCCATGTCGCTTACAATGAAGATGGGACCTAGTGTAGGGTTAGTAGCCCTGAGGGGAATTATGTAGTTTTGAATCCAGGATTGTGTGGATGTGTAGACATCGGATTTGTGTTGGAGGAAAGTGAGGTAGTTAAGCCTTGACTTGGACTCCCTGTATGAGCTTTGATATTTGTTGCCGTAATGTAGAGAGGGGGTGGCGAATGGACCTTTCACGTCGTGATACCATATCTTGCCGAGTATGGCGAAGCGTTCTAGGTGTTTGCTTGTCTTATTTCTTTTACTCTTGACTAGGTGACATATGTCACAGTTGCGTACGCATTCGAAGCTCTTTAGTGAAAGGTTGGTTTTGATACCTAGGCATTGGCAAAGGTATCTAGTTCGTGCAGCGCTAGGGTGACCGTAAATAAAGTGTACTCGCATTATGGGGTTTAACGTGGAGCAACTGTGAGCAAGACATGTTTGGTGTGGTAGGCGAAAGGCCTCTTCGAATAGTTTCTGTGTTAGTGTGTACAAACGGGTGGTCGGATCTCGAGGAATGCAAAAGGTGACTTGACGGGTATTGCGATTAAAGACTTTTCCGATTCCGTCCGCAAAAAGAGTAGAGTATCCTTTGGCGTCGAGCGCATCGACGGAGAGGATGTTATGAGCGAGCTTCGGGGCATACATCACTGTGTGATCACCAGGTAGTGTCCCAAAGCCGACGACTGGAATCGAGGTACCGTCAGCGACGCGAATCCTATGTGTATCAGTAGACGTACAGGGTGTGTATGTGATGAAATAGGCTATGGTGTTGAACATGTGTGCCGTAGCACCAGAGTCGAGAATTACGGTGAAGTGTCCAGGCGTGTCACCGTTTGACACACTGGGTGGAGGTGTCTTCGTCATGGTGTGAACCACTAGACTCTTGTGTTCAGAGCGTGCTCTCTTCGAAGTTGGATCCTGAAGGGATAATGACATATGATCTGAGGACAGGTGCGACAGTCGGGCGCTGCGTCTAGGAGCCACGGGTTGATTATGTAGTGTGCGTGTGTTGCGCGAGGACATTGCAGAGGGAGGTGGTATTGATTGGCGGCGAAGTATGTTGGCGGCGGTATTCATTACCGTTAGAGTGCGTCTGCTGATGAGAGAGCGAGTAGGAATAGGGATCGAATGTGGGGGCTGTGTGTTTTCGCCGAGGCCTTGTGTGGGGCTTGACGGAGGGGAGAAAGTGACGGGTTGATCTGGATCGAAAACGAAAGGGTGTTCAGCGTCTGGACTAGGGGTGAGGATTTCGTCGGCCTGTAGAAGTGTTGTGATTGGAGAGGTAGCTGGGTTGGTGGCTGGGGAGGCATGCGAAGCTGGTTGCGATGTTGCGGTGATGATGTGTGTATCGTGTGAGTGAATAGTGAGTGGAGGCATGTTGGTAATCACTGTTTCAGTGGGTGGGAGGAGATCGTGTGTAAGTGGGGAGGTGTCGGATATGGGTTGTTCTGGAGGTAGTACTGGCGTGGAAACAGGCTCCTCCTGTCTTGGGGAGGTGGATTCTTCTGCTAGCGGGTTGCTGGCCGGTGGTTCGATGGAGGGAGGGAGTAGCGGAGATGGTGTACAGGGGATGAAAAAGGCATGTGGAGTGTAGGGGGTCGTGAGTGGTGGAAAGTGGGCCCTTAGCTGAGCTTCAAATTTGACAAGTTTACGAATGAGGTTGGTTGGTCCGAGTACTGGAGTCGTCCAGGTGGAGTCAGCGGACGGAGTGTCAGGCCGGGGAAAAAGGATGGGTGTTAGGATTGGGATTTGGGGAAGGCGGTCTGGATAGCGGCGATAGGGAAAGGCGTCGATGGAGTAGAACTCAGGTAGATTGGGAGAGCTTGGTCGGTCTGGTGTCTGGGTAATTGGGTGACGATGGGCTTCGTCGAGTGTGGTGGGTTCGAAAGGTGTAAGATGTAGGTTTGGGATGGTTGAGGTGATGATCTGTGTGAGGCTCTCAATCGTGTATTGGCGGAGTGGGAGGATATTCTGGCGCAGTTGAGGGTATAGGACGAAGAGGGGTAATGAGAGTATGGAGAGCCGCGTTAGGGAAGTGTATCCGGTAGGAACACGAAGTGACTTCATTACGCGATGGAAGTGACGAAGTGAAGATTCCTGTCGCTGACTGAGAGTGTTTGTAGCAGATGATGGAATGGGAAGAAAGAAGTCGTCTGTTGTGTGAACCCATTGAGGATGTAGGTGTTCAAGGATCATAGGGGTATACGTATTTAGGATGGTTGTGATTTGGTCGCCGACGGAGGTGCGGAGAAGGGTGACGAATAGACCAAGCGGTCCTGCACAAGTGGGATGTGTAGCGGTAAACTCCGATAATTGTTGATGCCAGGTAGTGGGTAGGGCTCGACGTCGTTGTACTTCAGATTGAATGGCATACTTCAGACGTTGAAGGTGTGACTGAAGTAGGTCTCTAAGAGATCCGGTATAATGATGTAGAGACGAGTGGGCAATTTCGAGGTCAGTGAGATATAGTGAGTCGCGATGGGGTTGAAGGTCAGCGCTTGATTCAATGAAGAGATCAAGGCGTTCAAGTTGTCCTTGGGTGCTGGTGTCCGCCGATCGGAGAGCACGGCGAGTGGATGACGCTGTGGCGCGTCGTTGATGTGCGAGCGTAGGATCACGAACCGAGGAGATATGGTCGCCTAGATGACGAAGTCTAGTATGAGCAGAGCGTTCATAGTTCGTTAGTGTAATCATGAGGGCAAGGAATTCGTTGATGTAGCTGCGCTCGTCAAAGTGTAGATGGTCAGATTGATCGTTGACGTAGCGACGTAGCATGGTGGGATCGAGGAAGTTGCGGGTGCGTTGTGTCGTATCATGGAATATGTGATAGAGGTGTGAGAATGGAGAGGTGTGACGGGGGTGTGTGTCGGTCGGGTTGTGGAGGGTTTGAATCGTCTCGGAGTGTAGTGGGCTAGGAGATGACGCAAACGGGTCGAGGCTTTCGTCGTCGAGGTGCGGGTGCTGGACTGCCTGGCCGGTGGGAGATTGTTGACTGTTGTCATGAGTAGGGAGCGATGTTGTATGGGTGGTGGAGTGTGAATATGACGGAAGAGCATCACGCTCGTCCCAACCATATGCGGGGGAGGATGGAGTGAGATCGATTACGTTCTGAGAGGTTTGTGAAGTCGAGGAGTTGTCTGGATTCCCTGGTCGAGGTGGGTTCTGGTTAGACGGGTCCGGGTTGGGGGGTAGCGTTGGTACCGGGACATTGAAGTGCCTCGAGTGCGCGGAGATGCGCTGGCGAAGACGCGCGATTGCCGGACGTAGCCACAGGTCAAATTGTGGGGTGGTGAGGTGTGGACTATTGAACCGTGACGGAACGTTGTGATTAAAGTAGCGGGCAGTGTGAGTTGTGTTGTGAGTTCGTAGGGCGATGTAGCGAAGAGCAACGTGAAATTCTTCTTCGTCATCTGGGAGCCAATGGAAAAACTCGATGCGCTGCCAATAGTACTGGATAAGTTCGGGGATGGATGCGACGGTGGGGTCTGCGCGTCCTTCATGTCTCGAAATGTATTGACCTTCGAGGGTGAGAAAGTGTGTAGGGTCCGCGGCGTAGTTTGGGTAGTAGCGTTCGAGAGTTGATAGGTCGGCATGTGGGACGACGTGAATTAGATTGAGTGTTTCTTGTGTAAGTTGCGTGCGGCCGTTGTTTGGGTCAGCGTAAAGGTAGAGGGAATGATCGAGTGGGTTCGATGGGGGAAGGTCATGGAAACGGCCTCTTGGAGTAGGCCATGTCACCTCCTGGACATAGGTGGAGGGTAGTTCCGGGCGGGCTACTGTCGATGCAGGAACCGGATGTGGGGTTGGGGGGACTGGTGGAGTTGTGTGCGTCTGGCTGATAGACGATGTGGTCTCGGTAGAGTGGGTTGAAGGGGCTGGTGGAGTAGTGAGCTGGGTTGATGCAGTAGGGGCGGGTAGAGAAAGGGGTGGAGCCGCTGGGGTGGTGTTGGATGTAATAGAAGAGGAATTGGGTTCGGGATGAGAGGTGGAGGCGGAGCGTACGTTTCGCGAAGGTGGGGAATTGTCCCGGCGACGACGTTGCGATGTAGGAAGTATAGGTTGGTCGAAGCGAGACGGGCGAGGGTGAGGTTGATGTGTGGATGGACGCTCGCGTGGAGGCGAGTTGTGACGATCGTAGTAGGACGGGTAGGGGCGGTCACGTGAATACTGTCTGCGAGGAGGGTAGCGGTCGGTTCGGTCGTCAGATCTTGAGGATGAGTGCCGCGTGCGATCATCAGATGGAGAGTGTGCAGAGTGTGAGTCATAGGAGGATCGATCTCGAGGGCGGTAGTCTTGAGGGGGGTCTGGGATTGTCGGTAGTGTTATAGTTGTCGTGATGGAACGAGGGGGAACGGATGCAGACACGGAGGTTGTAGTAGAGGAGACGGGGTGAGGTTCCGTGGTACCGTCGTCGACGATTGTAGTGGGTGGGGTGAGGCCTGTGGATTCGGGTTGGTGGGGAGGTATTGGTGTAGTGCTGGTGTGTGGTGTTGAGGGTAGGGGTGTAGCCGTGTCGTGGAGAGATGGGGAGACGTGAGTCGTCGTGCTGGAGGTGGATGTGTCCGGAAGAATTGTAGCGATGACAGCACGAACGGCGTTAAGATGATTGAAGACCTGCCGGGCATCTTGTAGTCGTGAGCGAAGGTATGTGGTGTAGCTGTGGAGGTTGGAGAGGAGGCAGTCAACACGTGTGAGGGTTGATTCAATGATGCGGAGTTCGGAGCTGGTGTCGGAAAGTGCGTGGTCGAGCGCGTTGTTCATGTCGGAGACAGTAGTGGCGCTGGGAGTCGTGGAGGATGTTTCCCGTAGGCAGCGCATTGCTAGTGTTCTTGATGGTGTGTGGGAGAGAGTCGGGTCAGGGTATTGCTTGTTGGCTGGGGTGTCGAGAGATGGTGGAGGTGGCAGTGTTGCTTCGTCGGGTGGAGTGGTGTCAGTGTGTGTTGGAGTAAGTGGAGGTGTCGCAGAGGTGGGTGTTTGCGGAGTCGTAATTGAGCTTGTATCGATAGGAAAGCATATGGTGTTGGAAAAGATGGTGGGGCACGTGTGGGTTTCATCAACGAGGTGGGATGTACTTGTGTATTGATGCTGGGTTGAAGCGCGTCCACATGCTGTGGGGTGTGGCGCTGTGTAGGAAGTGTCGTCGTATGTGTAGTGAGGAGGGAGAGTTGCGGTGAGAGAGAGGTAGAGAGCTGCTTCGTCGTCAGTGAATTGGCGAACGGCTGGACGTGGTGTTGGGAGATCGGATAGGATTTTATCGTGGTTAAGATAGTGTTCCAGGAGGGTGTGTATGGTGGGGGTTTCCGTAAAGTAGTCGAGGCCTTCGAGTTCTTGGAAATGCTTGGGCAGAAAACCGTAGAGGGACATATACATAGCAGCCTCTGTCCGGGTGAAGTGGGGTCCCAGCGATATAACCATTTCGTCCGGGGGAAGAAAGTGGAGATGATGAAGTGAGAGTGTTGCAGAGTACACCGTGTAGAGGGATTTTTGTCCGAGAGTGAGCCGGCACATCATGTGAGCCACATGATCGTAGACTTGTGGGGGTAGGTTTGAGGAGCGTGGTGGAGCGTGATAGTTATCGGGATCAGAATTATTGGGAATTAAATTATCGTTATGTGATGTTGGGGGCGAGTGGAGAGAGGGAATATACTTAGAACACAAGAGATGTGGAGGATAGTGATTGGCATTTGTGGAAAGGTATGTCATTGGTAGAGAATTCTCGCAGATAGTAAGCGTAGGTGTCGCGTGTAGCAAAGTGAAATTAATATGAAGGGAAGCGGAAGTCGCGGGAATCGGGGAGTCAGAGTCATGACTTGTTGAGATTTGGGTGTCTTGGTCAGAGTCATAGGCAGGAGTAGCGATTGACCCACCCGGGGGGGTTGTTTCGCCTCGAACGGAAAACTCTGAGATTGGGAGTTCATTTTGTGCAATAAATGATGAAGAGAGGGGTAACTCACGAGGGGTAATCAAATTCCCTAGGCATTCTGTGGTAGGTAATGGCGTGTTTGTGTAAAATGAGGTAAAATTGAGGGAGTTGTATAAATTAGGTATACCGCCAGATAATGAATTATTTCGCTGGATATCGGAGGTATTGTGTGAATCGGGGCTCAGTACATCTTCAGGTGAAGAGTTATGATGAACTTCTGAAAAAATTTCGTTGTTATCGGACTCATAGCGCGTGATATTTGCGTTCATCATTTTATGATTATTTATGTTATTAGTTGCAGCACGAGATGTATTTGTGGGGGGGGAAGGGTGCGATCTTGTGGAGGTATTACTGTGTTTCGTGTCATTTGAGTGTTTTTGAGGTCGGACTTGATATTTATTAGTGGAATAGGAGTTTGAGGAATAAGAATTTGTGTGTCGCGAGGGTGAATATGAACGAGAGATATTGGATCGTGTGCGATGGTGATTGGGCGATTGTGATCGCCGATATTCCTGTGGAAAATACCGTTTGTTATTGTGTGAAAAGTCATTATAATTGTCGCTGGCAGGGTTATGTCGACAGTGTTGGGCGTTATGACCAGGGCGGCCGCAGTGGGAGCATGAGTCGTGAGTGTATGAGCTGGTGGGAGGTTGGGTATGATTAGGCGAGGAAGGGTTAGGAGTTTGGGGTGAGCGGTAGCGCGGTGGGTTGGTTGTAGAGATAGATGTATTGGCGTGATGCAGACCAGGCGGTAGAGTGGATGTGGAGGGTGGTAGAGTACGAATGATGTTTAGCCAGTAGTCGAAAGAGTGGGTAGTCGATTGACGGAGGTGTTGGTATTGTATGGAGGCATTCTGTCGATGATTTGGGTCATAAAGTGCATTAATGATGAAGTGTGAAATACGACGCTCCTCGAGGGGGTAGCCGGTGTACTCTATTACGAGAAGATCTTCAAAGAGGCGGTTAAGTAGTTCTGCGTTTGTCTCATTGGGCATTTGTCGAAGAGTGGAGACACGCATATCACGGGACATGGTTGTGGTGGGATCCTGAGGGAGAAAGTGGCGATGGAGAGCAACCCAGGCGGAGTGGGGGTCGTACACAGGGGTGCTTGTGAGTAGTTCAGTGGCCTTGGGGTTAACTTCGCACGCTTGGTAAAGCTTCTGCCAGAGCCATTTGATGACAGTATGGACGGTGGTTATGTTGGGAACGGCATGTGCATCGGCGTATTTCGGGAGAAGGAGGTATTCAACGCGATACAGAGGACAGTCTTCAAGGAGTGAGTAAAAATTGGATGCGAAGCGAACAAATGCAATTTCAGTGATACTGCCTGCAGGGAGTTTCGGGGTGTAGTACTTATCCTTGTGTTTCGTCTGGGCGTCAAAAAAATGTTGGTGCTCCAGCAAGCCGTTGCTGCGAAGAGGTGTTCCAGGGGTGCCGGGGGTAGGAGTCGCCGTGGGTTGTCCGCTTAACTCGGTGTAAACGGTGAGGTAGAAGTCAGTAGCTAGGCACTGAAGATCAAAATCCCTTGTGCTGTCGGAGGTGTCAGGCATGTGTATTAGTGGGGAGCGGTGAGGAATAAGTTGTTTAAGACGAGTGGGAGTGATGTTGATAAGGCGAGAGGATTGTGTAATGTCGAGATGTGCTTGGTGTGGGGGAGAGGTGACATTGCGAAAGAGACGGGAAATTTGAGCTGGTGTCATTTGTTGGGAAGGACGATGGGTAATCGGTGTGTGATGAAAGGTGGTCAGGGATGATGTTGCAGCTTGAGGAATGGGTTGAGGAGAGCGTGGATTGGGTGTTGGGGTTTCATGGGAATGAAAAATATCCACTCCGGCAGTGGTTGGCGGGGAATTTGGGTGCGCGTCGAAATAGTGGGTGTTGACGTTTCTGGAAGAGGAGAATGTTGGGTAGTCCCGTGGATTATGCGTGTTACGGGAATGTCCAGGAATGGATGTGTTGGAGTTTCTGGGTATCTCGGAGGAAGAAATGTTGGTTGTTGTGATCGGATTGTGAGTTTGTGAGGAGGATTGTGGAGGTGTGGAAGATAAAAGTGAGTATTGAGAGGGTGGTGGTAAAGATTCATGAAAAAGCTCCGAAGATGTGTTTATGACTCGGGATTCTTGAAAGTTGCGAGAATCGATTGCGGGCGCCACAGAAGTGTCTCTAGGCGCTGAAAAATCGTTGGAAGTGTGAGAAATTGGGTTTGGTGCACTGGAAATGATTGTGTTGAGGAGTGTGGGCGAAATAGTGAGTTGAAGGTCAGGGGTGAGTAATCCTTGATAGACGAGATAATTGATGATCCCGTCTCTGGGGTTGATTTGCGGTTGCTGCGGGGTATTTGGGGTCTGGTTTGGGGGGCCATGACCTCCGCTGGGGTCCTGATTCGGGTGTTCTTCACCGAAAGCCCTGCTGTTTGGCACAAATGGAGGGGCGGAACCGGAATTCAACCCTTCGGCGTCGCCATAACAGAGAAAATCGTTGTTGTTGGTACTAGACTGCATCTTTAGCTCTTAAACTTACGTAGAAAGACTCGGTAATCACAAAACTAATCTTAATTAAAAGACAGAACAAAGATGAGATTCAACATAAAATATCTTGAAAAGACACGGAAATGAAAAATACTGTATGAATAACGATCGAGTAAAGGGAACTGGAAATCGAGTAAATATTTTACTCTAACACTCCTCCTCAGTTTCCTTTGCGAAGATCGTTGTGAATATGAATCAGAACAACTACTGTGTGCATGAAAGAAGTAAATACAAGAAACACGGGAGTTGACTCCCGGAAAACCTCCTCTAAAAAAAATAAAACTGAGGGGAAAGCTCTTAGAGCTGGATCTTGTATTTCGCATGTGGTGTATGTAAGATGCAGTCTTGTAGCAACAAGAAAGGGTCGCCGGTCAGCCTGTTGTGCCTTGCTTAGATGGTATTGAACCGTGGGACTTTGTCAATCTCTAAATCTCCGCTGGGAGAGAGAAAAGTCATGAGCCGAAGAAAGTGAGGCAGATGTTTCTGGGGAGTAAGCGGCTTGGTCATTATATCTGCTGGATTTTCCGACGTTGGAATATATGCGAGTTTAATGTCGCCCTTCTTCACTACTTCACGTGTGTAATGGTATCGCTGTTGGATGTGTTTTGACTTTGCGTGATGAACATTGTGATTGGCGAATTCAATGCATGCTTGATTATCTTCGTGTATAATTATTGGATTGTGTTGTATGAACTTGAAGTTTTTCATAATTTCAATGAGCCATACTGCCTCCTGTGTGGCGAGACAGAGCGCCATGTATTCAGCTTCCATAGAAGATAGTGCGACACTTTGTTGACGCTTGGATCCCCAGCTGATTAAGCCTGCATTTAAAAACATTAGATAACCCGAGACGGACCTACGTGTGTCTGGGTCACGTCCCCAATCAGAGTCAGAGAAGCCTTCAATGTGAGCGGTGTGATGACTGAAATTATCGAGAGTGAAGTTGGGGTTAGTGCATGATTTGTAGATATGACTATCGGAGAGTTCGTGTAGTGTAGATCGAAAAGCCAGTCCGTAGTTGATTGTACGGTGAAGGTAACGAAAGATACGAAGGATGGCTTTCCAATGTTTGACTTGTGGGTTATTAGAGAATTTAGCGCATGTTTGTACTGCGAAGGCAATGTCAGCGCGAGTTCCTGCGACGAGCCATAAAAGTGAACCTATTGCTTCACGGTAGGGGATAGTGTTTGATATGTTATTTCCGTCTGGCGTGTCAATGGAGGGTTCAGCGGTGAGAGGAATTGAGGATTCCATAGGTGAGGCGTTTAAGCCGGTTTTATGTAACTCAGTGGCGTTAAGAAATTTCTTAACGGTGGACAAGATGTATCGTCTTTGTGTTAGAAATAGTGTGTGGGAGGACGTGTCAATAATGACCTCACAACCTAGGATATGGTTAACTCTGCCTAGATCTTTCATTATGTAGCGTGAGTTCAGAAAGAATTTTACATCGGATACATCGGAGGGTGATCCAGCTATAATGAGATCGTCAACATATAAAGCAATAATAACAAGACCGTGAGTTGTGTGTTTGAAGAATAGGCAATTTTCATTTTGCATGCATTTGAAGTCGCGGCTCCTGAGGGATTTGTTTATATCTTCATACCATGCTCGAGGAGATTGTTTCAGTCCATAAAGAGCTCGTTTTAGCCTAAAGCAATTGTGTTCCGGGTTTACTTGTATACCTTCAGGGATGGTGATATATACTTCTTCGTTAAGAGTTGCGTTTAGGAAGGCAGTTTCTACATCCATTTGTTGAAGTTCAAGATGAAATTGCATGGCAAGTGCGAAGAGTAAACGAAGTGAAGAGAGACGTGTAACCGGACTGTATGTCTCATCAAAATCTTTTCCATAGATCTGTTCAAATCCTCTAGCGACTAGTCTTGCCTTGTATTTGGTGATGTTTCCTTGTATATCATGTTTTGGACGAAAGACCCATTTCGTGGTTACTAATTTTCGACCTGCTGGCAAGACAGTGGAATACCAGACATCGTTTATTTCCATGGATTTCAATTCGGCATCAATGGCCTGTTGCCAGTGTGCACTATCGGATGACTTCATAGCTTGACGAAAGGTTTTCGGGGTGGATGCGCTAAGAGTGTCAGTTTTGGCACCTAGAGCGTAGCCAATGGCTGAGTTGCCAGTTATGTATTCATTTGTGAGACGTGTGTTGAGAGAAAAGTCGTATTGTGTCGGTATAGTTGTAGTCTCCTCCTGTGGGTGTGTATGGGATCCCTCTAAAAAGAGAGTGTTTAGATATGTGGGAATCAATGGTTCTGAGTGACAGTTGGCAAGGTAGGTGTCATAATGGGAGATAAGTCGTTGTGTTGTGGCGAGTGAGAAAAGTGGAGGGATTATGTAGGAAGTCGGTTTGCCTCGCCGAGAGGAGTAGTAGAGTCGAACAACTGCTTTATTGTTCAAAATTAGAGTACAATCGACGACGCAGAGAAGGTCGGTGTGTGGGTGTACGAGCAGCTTGCCGGTGATGGGTTGAGTGTTTTGATAGTTTGGAAGAGAAAATTCACTCTCTCTAATAGGATCCGAAGGTAATACTATGGAGTTATCTGGAAGACGGATACTGACGTGTCGGGACATGATCTTTCTGGTGTGAGTGGAGATTATGTTTTGTGTAGAGGTCATTTCACAATCGACGCTAGCGTTGGGGATGCCTTCTCTTGGGAATCCCTTTCTCTTCCCGTGTGACTCATTCGTGTGAGAAGATCGGATGAACGTCGTAAACTCCTGGGTTGTCAACCCAGTCATCACGGTACTGAGTGATGATCTCGTGGTGGATACACTAGAGGGCCAGTCTAGTGGTTGTATTATCCGTTTCATACCACTGATCGCCTCGTCCTTCGGGTGGTCATCCGTGGACAAGACGGGTTTATGACTCCCTTCACGGTCCGCATCATTCCAACAACTTCTACAAGGCTCTTCGGATAAATCCGTGAGTGATCCTGTCGTAGAGGTTGCGGTGGATAATTGAGCGTGCAAGGATTTTGTTCCTGACAAGTCCTCTGCACGTGAGTTCGTGAACCAATGTGATAGTGAGGGGATGTTTGAGTAGTGGTTGTTGGGGTAGAGAGTGAGTAGAGTTTGGATGTCTTCGAGGGCAAGTGAATGAAGATCGGAATTGTTAGGGGGAGTGGGTTTCTGGAGTCGAGATGAGCGACGTAGTGATGACTCCTCCTGTCGCGTCGTGTCGAAATTTTCATTTTTATTCACCTGTGAGCTAGTTGAGGATAATATTGAAGGTTGTGGATGGATGTGGGGTGTGTGTGATTGTGTGAGGGATTTCATGAGATGTTCAACTTGTTCGTCGGAGAGTGTCTTGTTTTGGTGTTCCTTGAAGATATCATCTGCAGAGCTAAAGTCGACGTGAAAACTAACAGTGAATGATTTGTGTTCTGGGAGGTATACACGATATCCAACGTGCTGACGATCTTCGTAACCAACGAAGATTCCGCGAAAGCTCTTGGCGCGAGGTTGTTTTGGGGAGAGCATGTCCTTGACGTAACACACTGAGCCAAAAATGCGAAAGTGGCTAATGGGTGGTGCAATTCCGAAGTATTCTTCGTAGGGAGAGATAGGGTGTGTTTCCGGGTGAGCACAAGTGATTCGATTTATTATGTAGTTCGCGCAACGGGCGGATTCTTCCCAGTATGATTCGGATAGATTGGAGGCAAGCAATTGACAAATGGTAGCGTCTGTGAGGGTACGCCAGTGACGTTCGACGACACCGTTGTGAGCGGGGACATAGGGACATGTGGTGATGCTGAAAATGCCATTGGGTGCAAGGAGTTCAGTTCGTATTTTTTCTTTATTAAATTCTCCCATGTCGCTTACAATGAAGATGGGACCTAGTGTAGGGTTAGTAGCCCTGAGGGGAATTATGTAGTTTTGAATCCAGGATTGTGTGGATGTGTAGACATCGGATTTGTGTTGGAGGAAAGTGAGGTAGTTAAGCCTTGACTTGGACTCCCTGTATGAGCTTTGATATTTGTTGCCGTAATGTAGAGAGGGGGTGGCGAATGGACCTTTCACGTCGTGATACCATATCTTGCCGAGTATGGCGAAGCGTTCTAGGTGTTTGCTTGTCTTATTTCTTTTACTCTTGACTAGGTGACATATGTCACAGTTGCGTACGCATTCGAAGCTCTTTAGTGAAAGGTTGGTTTTGATACCTAGGCATTGGCAAAGGTATCTAGTTCGTGCAGCGCTAGGGTGACCGTAAATAAAGTGTACTCGCATTATGGGGTTTAACGTGGAGCAACTGTGAGCAAGACATGTTTGGTGTGGTAGGCGAAAGGCCTCTTCGAATAGTTTCTGTGTTAGTGTGTACAAACGGGTGGTCGGATCTCGAGGAATGCAAAAGGTGACTTGACGGGTATTGCGATTAAAGACTTTTCCGATTCCGTCCGCAAAAAGAGTAGAGTATCCTTTGGCGTCGAGCGCATCGACGGAGAGGATGTTATGAGCGAGCTTCGGGGCATACATCACTGTGTGATCACCAGGTAGTGTCCCAAAGCCGACGACTGGAATCGAGGTACCGTCAGCGACGCGAATCCTATGTGTATCAGTAGACGTACAGGGTGTGTATGTGATGAAATAGGCTATGGTGTTGAACATGTGTGCCGTAGCACCAGAGTCGAGAATTACGGTGAAGTGTCCAGGCGTGTCACCGTTTGACACACTGGGTGGAGGTGTCTTCGTCATGGTGTGAACTACCAGACTCTTGTGTTCAGAGCGTGCTCTCTTCGAAGTTGGATCCTGAAGGGATAAAGACATATGATCTGAGGACAGGTGCGACAGTCGGGCGCTGCGTCTAGGAGCCACGGGTTGATTAGGTGGTGTGCGTGTGTTGCGCGAGGATATTGCGGAGGGGAGTGGTATTGATGGGCGGCGAAGTATGTTGGCGGCGGTATTCGTTACCGTTAGGGTGCGTCTGCTGATGAGAGAGCGAGTTGGAATAGGGATCGATTGTGGGGGCTGTGTGTTTCCGCCGAGGCCTTGTGTAGGGCTTGACGGAGGAGAGAAAGTGATGAGTTGATCTGGATCGAAAACGAAGGGGTGTTCAGCGTCTGGACTAGGGGTGAGGATATCGTCGGCTTGTAGAAGAGTAGTGATTGGAGAGGTGGCTGGGTTATTGTCTGGGGAGGCATGCGAAGCTGGTTGCGATGTTACGGTGATGATATGTGTATCGTGTGAGGGGATAGGGAGTGGAGGCATGTTGGTAATTTCTGTTTCAGTAGGTGGGATGAGATCGTGTGTAAGTGGGGAGGTGTCGGATATGGGTTGCTCTGGAGGTAGTACTGGCGTGGAAACAGGCTCCTCCTGTTTTTGGGAGGTGGATTCTTCTGCTAGCGGGTTGCTGGCCGGCGGTTCGATGGAGGGAGGGAGTAGCGGAGGCGGTGTACAAGAGATGAAAAAGTCGTTTGGAGTGTAGGGGGTCGTGAGTGGTGGAAAGTGGGCTCTTAACTGAGCTTCAAATTTGACAAGTTGACGAATGAGATTGGTTGTTCCGAGTACCGAGGTCGTCCAGGTGGAGTCAGTGGACGGAGTGTCAGGCCGGGAGAAGAAGATGGGTGTCATGATTGGGATTTGGGGGAGTCGGTCTGGATAGCGGCGATAGGGAAAGGCGTCGATGGGGTAGAACTCAGGTAGATGGGGAGAGCTTGGACGGTCTGGCGTCTGGGTAATTGGGTGACGATGGGCTTCGTCGAGTGTAATGGGTTCGAAAGGTGTAAGACGTAGGTTTGGTATGGTGGAGGTGATGATCTGTGTGAGGCTCTCAATCGTGTATTGGCGGAGTGGGTGGATATTCTGGCGCAGTTGAGGGTGTAGGACGAAGAGGGGTAATGAGAGTATGTAGAGCCGCGTTAGGGAAGTGTATCCGGTAGGGACACGAAGTGACTTCGTGACGCGATGGAAGTGTCGAAGTGAAGATTCCTGTCGCTGACTGAGAGTGTTTGTAGCAGATGATGAAGTGGGGAGAAAGAAGTCGTCTGTTGTGTGAACCCATTGAGGGTGTAGGTGTTCAAGAATCATAGGGGTATACGTGTTTAGGATGGTGGTGATTTGGTCGCCGACGGAGGTGCTGAGAAGGATGACGAATAGACCAAGCGGTCCTGCGCAAGTGGAATGTGTAGTGGTAAAATCCGATAATTGTTGATGCCAGGCAGTGGGTAGGGCTCGACGTCGTTGTACTTCAGATTGAAGGGCGTACTTAAGACGCTGAAGGTGTGACTGAAGTAGGTCTCTAAGAGCTCCGGTATAGTGATGTAGAGACGAGTGGGCAATTTCGAGGTCGGTGAGGTATAGTGAGTCGCGATGGGGTTGAAGGTCAGCGCTTGATTCAATGAAGAGATCGAGGCGTTCAAGTTGTCCTTGAGTGCTGGTGTCCGCGGATCGGAGAGCACGGCGAGTGGATGACGCGGTGTCGCGTCGTTGATGTGCTAGCGTAGGATCACGAACCGAGGAGATATGGTCGCCTAGATGACGAAGTTTAGTATGAGCAGAGCGTTCATAGTTCGTTAGTGTAATCATGAGGGCAAGGAATTCGTTGATGTAGCTGCGCTCGTCAAAGTGTAGATGATCAGATTGATCGTTGACGTAGCGACGTAGCATGTTGGGATCGAGGAAATTGCGGGTGCGCTGTGTCGTATCATGGAAAATGTGATAGAGGTGTGAGAAAGGAGAGGTGCGGCGGGGGTGTGTGTCGGTCGGGTTGTGGAGGGTTTGAATCGTCTCGGAGTGTACGGGACTAGGAGATGACGCAAACGGGTCGAGGCTTTCGTCGTCGAGGTGCGGATGTGGGACTGCCTGGCCGGTGGGGAATTGTTGACTGTTGTCATGAGTCGGGAGCGATGTTGTATGGGTGGTGGATTGTGAATACGACGGAAGAGCATCACGCTCGTCCCAACCATATGCGGGGGAGGATGGAGTGAGATCGATGACGTTCTGAGGGGTTTGTGAGGTCGAGGAGTTGTCTGGATTCCCTGGTCGAGGTGGGTTCTGGTTAGACGGGTCCGGGTTTGGAGG
>Ga0208260_1000319_pt1 | contig 19021 bp, 14 predicted proteins | sample CryBogCBH18Aug09_FD_184619 | JGI IMG/M metagenome (GOLD analysis project Ga0208260, IMG submission 184619) | Freshwater microbial communities from Crystal Bog, Wisconsin, USA - CBH18Aug09 (SPAdes) | ecosystem: Environmental > Aquatic > Freshwater > Lake | place: Crystal Bog, Wisconsin, USA...
TCGTCACACCGGCCTCGTTGCGCAACGCCCTCACGGTCACTATGGCCATGGGCGGCTCGACCAACGTCATGCTGCACAGTGTCGAAATTGCGCGCGCTGCGGGCTTTGACCTCTGGACCGACGTCGTGAGTCAAGACAAGTTCAACGAGCTCTCGCACCGCCTCCCCGTCATCGTCAACATGCGACCCTTCGGTGAGTTCTCCATGGTCGACGTTGAAACCTCCGGCGGACTACCGACCATTGTCCGCGAACTCCTGGACGCCGGGTTTCTCGACGGTTCGACACTGACCTGCACGGGCGAGACACTCGCCGAACAGGTCGGTCGTCTCAACCCGCCAGCCCCCGACCACCAGGTCATCTACTCGGTGGCGCAACCCTTCAAGAGCACGGGAGGCCTCCGCCTCCTGCGCGGCAATCTCGCCCCCGACGGCGGTGCCATCTTGAAGTTGGCCGGCGTCGAAAGCGGCATCGTGGACGGGGTCTTCACCGGGCGCGCCCGCGTCTTCAATTCCGAACGCTCCCTCATCGCCGCCCTCGACGAAGCACCGGACAGCTTCACCGACAACGACATGGTGGTCATCCGTTACGAGGGACCTCGAGGCGCACCGGGCATGCCCGAAATGCTCGACCCGACGTCGAAGATCACCTCGCTGTGTCGCAAGCGAGGCATCACCATTGCACTGATGACCGATGCCCGGTTCTCCGGTGGCTCCGTTGGTCTCGTTATTGGTCACGTCGCTCCCGAGGCACTGCTCGGTGGACCGATTGCGCTCGTCGAAGATGGTGACACCATCACCGTCGATGTCAACAACGACCGTCTCGATTGTCTCGAATTGAGCGATAGCGCCCTGGCGTCTGAGCGTCAGCGAGCATGGCACGATGTGGTCGCGACCAACGGCGGTGTGCACCCCGCCGTGACACCTGTGACGCACCGTGTGCTCAAGCGGATGCGACAGACCGCCAACCCCGCCCTCTTAGGCGGCGGCATGGCGTCGAACGACTAGGCCCACTAAGCAACTCCTCGCGAGTCGCTACACGCTCGCCAGTTCTTCAGCGGCCACGAAAATACCGTGTCGCCGAAACGCCGCTGGAGCGGTGTTTTCTTCCCACTCGTGCAAGACAGGATTCGACAAGAAATACCAGGCTGGTGCAACGAAGCGACGGCTGTCGTCCACCCAGCGTGGAGGGGTTTCACCCCGCTGATCACACGATTCCTCTACCGTTGCAGCCAGAAATGCGTCCCAGCGGCAATCACCAATCAAACTCGGCGCTTCCGTCACCAGAGAGGAAAAATCGTTCGCGTTCACCGTTTGGAGGACGTCACGAAAACTTAGAGCTCGCCTGAGGAGCGCATCGTCGATAGCAGTTTTCTCGGTGCCATCTCGCAGAACGTTCCTCATGTGCCGAGCTGCTGTTAGCGCCGAGAATGGTGAAGCTGACGTGACTTCCAAGCGAAGGACGTCGCCGGTGGCCTCGAGGATACGACTTAGAAGTGACAACGAGGGCTCACGATTTCCCGATTCAATTGAAGCAATTGTCGGCTGCGGAACGTCGGCCATGTGCGCGAGTTCTCGCTGGGTCAAGTGATGCCGGTCTCTCAACTCTCGAAGTAATGCCGCCGCAGCATATCTTCCGTCCATAGCACCATGATACTTAATTCAGTATCACAATGGTCTTAGTGTCACTGGTTATCAGGTCGGCGATGCCTCGTTGCACTGCAGGAAATACTAATTCTCGTCAATCGCTTGCGGGAGATTGAGGTCGAGAAAAATCCCAGCCAATCGAACCACGAGGCAGGTACCCACGGCCAGCGCGTACCAGGCGAGAGAGAGGGTCTTCAACGCAAAACCGAGCACCACGAGCCCCGAAGCGAGGAGTGAGGGGACGGCGTAGAGGCCGCCACGCAAGACCTGGGGGACCTCATTCAACAAGAGGTCGCGAATGACACCCCCGCTGACCCCCGTCGCCATGCCCAGCAAGGCGGCGGCGAGCAGCCCCGAATGGTGACGGAGCGAAATATCCGCACCAATCACGCTGAAGAGTGAGAGCCCGATGGCGTCGAGGATCTGAATCGGGTAGTGCAGTTTGAGGAGTGGCTCGTGCGCCACGAAGGACACAAGACCCGCGGCCCCCACGGCGACGACGACCCGCCAGTCAAAAATGGCGACCGCCGGAATCCCGAGAAAACTGTCGCGCACGGCACCGCCCGCCAGGCCCACGACGCCCGCCAGTACGACGACGCCAAAGAAGTCGAGCTTCTTCAGCACGCCGGCCAGTCCACCACTCACGCCAAAAACGAAGGCGCCACATATGAAAATCGCGATCATCGAACGCCCGCCGATAATTGAGGTCACGCTACTGGTCGCAGTCCCCACGAGAGCTGTCATACCGACCTCCGACGTCACTAACTCTCGCTCAGTCTACGACTGCCCCTCAACTAGCCTTCGGAGCAGTTAGTCAAAAACGCAGGTCCGATCGCCGAAGACCATAATGCGTCGCTCAAGGTGCAGGCGCAGGGCGGTGTTGAGTACCGAGCGCTCGACGTCGGCCCCCAAATGCACGAGGTCACGAACCCCGTCGCGGTGCGAAACCGGAATGACGCCTTGGGTGATGATGGGGCCGGCGTCGAGTTCGCTGGTCACGTAGTGCGCCGTCGCACCAATCAACTTGACGCCCCGGTCGTAGGCGCGGGCGTAGGGGTTGGCACCGACGAAGGCGGGAAGAAAGGAGTGATGGATGTTGATCATGCGACCCTCGTAACGAGCGATCAACCACTCGGGAAGCACCCGCATGTACCGGGCGAGGACCACCAACGTTGGGTTGAGCGACTCGAGCGTGGTGGCGAGTGTCTGCTCCTGGGCGGTGCGGTCGTCACCCACGGGTACGTGGTGAAAGGGAACGCCGTAGCGACCAGCGAGATCGCGTGCCACCTCATGATCACTCACGAGGCCAATGACGTCACCATCCAACTGTCCGATGCTCGCGCGCGCCAGGATGTCGCTCGGGCAGTGCAGGGTCTTTGAACACAGCACCACGATGCGCTCACGAGGGTTGCCGAGTATCGAAAACTGCATGCGCGCATTTAGATCCTGAGCCACCGCCTCGAGACGATGCTCGAGGCGGTCGTGGTCAAAGCCGTGGGCAATTTCTATACGACAGCCGAAATCGTTACTCTCGGTATCCGAATGCTGGTCGAGCTCAACAATGTTGCCGCCCGACTCGGCAATGGCGGCGGCGATTCGGGCCACGATACCCGGCTGGTCCGGCGCTCGCACGGTGAGGACGTGGGAGGGTGGTTGGTCGGTGGGGTGCGACATGGACGACTCTCATTCCTAGTGACGGCGGGCCGACCGGCAGTGTCCGCCGTTCGTTAGCCTACGACAGTCGCTCGCGGCGGTGGGGCCGATACGGAGCGAGGGGGAGGCCGGGAATCCCGATGTCGACGCTAAAGAGACGACCGGCATTCGGCTCCGCGGCCAACTGCGCTTCACTCATGTCCTCCTGTGCCGTTGTGATGTAGAGGGTGGTGCCATTGGCCCCACCAATCGTGCAGCAGGAGGGCTGTGAAGTGTCCAGCCGCACCGTGGCGAGTCGCTCACCCGTGGGCGCATACTGACGGACTTCGGCCCCACCCCACACCGCGACCCAGAGTGTGCCATCGGCCGCCACGCACAGGCCGTCGGGGGCGCCCTCGGTGGCGACATTGAATCGTGCGAAGAGACGTTGTCCGCTAATCTCGCCGGCCTCATCCACGTCGTAGGAGTGAATGGTGCCCGGCCCCGAGTCCACGAAGTACATCGTTCGCGCGTCGGGACTCCACCCGAGACCATTGGCAATGGTCAGTTCCTCGAACACCGTTTCGACGGGGGCCGACTCGTGGAAACGATAGAGACTGGCCCGACCCACGGCGACGTCGCGGGCCATCGAGCCAATCCAGAATGAACCCCAGGGATCGGCCGCTCCGTCATTGGTGCGCACCGCCCCTTGGTTGTGGGCTTCGGGTCGAGCGAGCACCGAGTACGAACCATCGAGGGCGAGGTGGAGCAGGGCATCATCACAGGCGACAATCCAGCCGTCCTCACGTTCCTCGTACGGAGCGACCGCCGTGAGCGATCCCGGCAGTGTGTACTGGGCAACGATGGTGATGTCGGACCCCGAGGCGTGGGCCCGGAAGAAGGTACCGTCGGTTCGGTCAATGTTGACCCAGTAGAGCTCCTGTCGGATCTCGTCAAAGCGGGCCGACTCGCCAAGGTAAAAGGCATCAGTGGTGCAGGGAACAGCCTGGAGCGGTTGCACGATGGCCCTCCGCTACGCCGTCCGCGCGTCGTGCACGGGCGACACGCGAAAGGTCTGGATGCGGGCCGGCACGATGGGGCTCAGACGTAGTTCACAACGCAGCGCACCCGTGAGGCCCGGCACCGTCCACGTCAGGTGCAGCGGACTATCACTCGTCGTGTCGGACAGGTCAATCGAACGTCTCGCCGCGAGACCGCCCACTTCCTCGATTGCTGCGTCACTACGGTAGCGACGCTCGTCGTAGGGGAAGTCGAGGGCCACGTTGGGCTCAAAGAGCACGTCGGTCTCGTCATCCGACCACGAATAGAGCATCTCGGTCACGCGTTCGGCCATGGCCACGGTTTCGGAGAGTGGACGGATGGGTGACACGTGGTAGCCGAGCCCCTTCACAACCGTCTGCATCATCGTGATACCGGTGCCGGTGGCACCGGAATACGTACCATTCTCGAGTACCACGACACCGATACCGGTGTCGGCGTGCCAACGAATGTGCGAGCTGAAACCCGGGTACCCACCCGAGTGGGCAACGAAGTGACCCAGGGCTGCGTCGTGCTCGGCCATCAAGCCAAAGCCGTAGCCCACCGAGCGACCGGCCAGTTCGCCGACCCAGAGGTCGTCCCCACCGGTAATTGCCGTCACGATCTGCTGCATCTCCCGTCGGGACGTAGGCGAGAGCACGTCTGATGGCGAGTCCTCGTCGCGCAGCGCTTCGGCGAGCCAATTGACCCACGTCATTAGGTCTCGAGCACTCGAGAAGAGACCGCCGATGCAGGAGAAGGCGCCGGGTCCGGCGTAGGGAACGGGGACCCAGTCTTCCAGACCGCGCCGATAGCCACGGGCCAGACGTTCCTCCGGCACGACCGATGCCTCGTACCCCGTACTCGTCAATCCCAGGGGCACCAGGATCTCCTCCGTAGCGACGTCGTGAAAGCGCCGACCAGTCACCGCTTCAACGACTTGCCCGACGAGGGCGTAACCAAGATTCGAATACTGGAACACGGTGCCCGGAGCCGTCGTTAGGTACACCCCACCGGCGACGAAGGCCCGGAGTTCTTCGTTCGTGATTGACTCCTGTCGGTCGGCCCACGGGTCGTCAGTGGGCAGACCACCGCTCATCGACAGCAGCTGCCGCACCGTCGGTGGGCTAAATCGAGGTCCGGTGCCGCCCTGACGAAAGACCGGCACGAAGTCAGTGATCGGGGCATCCAGGGACAACATTCCTTGATCCCGGAGGCGGAGCACCGTGGCGGCGGTGAAACCCTTGGATACGGAGGCGATGCGATAGACCGTGTCGAGGTCGGGCGACCCCTCACCGCGAACGGCCTCACCAACCGTGTGGGAAAACACGATCTCATCGCCACAGAACACCAAACCAACCACCGAGGGGCAGGCATTTGAGGAGACACGGGTGTCAAGTTGCTGGCGCAGAGATTCCTGGAGGTCGTCGCTTAGGGAGGTGACAAAGGGTGAGGGCATCGGAAGGCTCCAAACGGTCGGTACTCCCGTCTAACGGTAGTGAGCCGACGCGGTGGACTGCGACCATCACGTGATTGTTCCGTTGAATTAATCTAATAATGGATTCAGTCCATATTTCTGTCGTAAGATACTCGTCGTGGCAACCGACCTGCACGAGAAACTTCACGCCCGAGGCCTCTCGGCAACGGCGCAGCGACTGGCCGTGTTTCGTGCCGTTATGGCGTCACCCCACGCGACCGCCGACACGGTGCTCTCCCTGGTCCGCGCCGATATCGGTACCGTGTCGCGCCAGTCGGTCTACGACGCACTGACACTCTTCGTCGAGCAGGGCATGCTTCGACGTATTCAGCCCGTTGGTTCGCCGGCCCTCTACGAGGGGCGGGTGGGGGACAATCACCACCACGTTATTTGTCGACTGTGCGGTCACGTCGCCGACGTTGACTGTGCGGTCGGAGAAACACCGTGTTTGACGGCGGCCAACGACCACGGCTTCGTCATCGACGAAGCCGAAGTGGCCTACTGGGGACTCTGTGCCCAGTGTCAACACGACTATCGCAGTACCGCAGTACCCAGTATCTAAATCGCAGTCACTACCCACACGGACATCCCGTGTGGCGTCCGTCACAAGGAGCAATCATGACCAACGAAGCACAGTGTCCCTACAGCGGCGGTGCCAACACCGTCGTTGCTGGCTCGACCCGAAATGAAACGTGGTGGCCGAACCAGTTGAACCTTCGCCTCCTCCACGCCCACTCCACATTGTCGAACCCGATGGACGACGACTTTGACTACGCCGAGGCCTTCAAATCGCTCGACCTCGATGCCGTCATCGCCGACCTCAATGCCCTGATGACCAGCTCACAGGACTGGTGGCCGGCCGACTGGGGTAACTACGGCCCGCTCTTCATTCGCATGGCATGGCACAGTGCCGGTACGTACCGCATCGGTGACGGCCGCGGTGGCGCCGGCGCCGGTGCCCAGCGTTTCGCACCGCTGAACAGCTGGCCCGACAACGGCAACCTGGACAAGGCCCGTCGCCTGCTCTGGGGCATTAAGGCCAAGTACGGTCGCGCCCTGAGCTGGGCCGACCTCATGATCCTGGCCGGCAACGTGGCCCTCGAGTCCATGGGCTTTAAGACCTTCGGCTTCGCCGGTGGTCGCGCCGACATCTGGGAACCGCAGGAGGACATCTACTGGGGTCCCGAGGGCGAGTGGCTCGCCGACGAGCGCTACAGCGGCGACCGCGACCTCGAAAATCCGCTCGGTGCCGTTCAAATGGGCCTGATTTACGTAAACCCGGAGGGCCCCAACGGCACCCCCGATCCGTTGCTGGCCGCCCGTGATATCCGCGAAACCTTCGCCCGCATGGCGATGAACGACGAGGAAACCGTCGCCCTTATCGCTGGTGGTCACACCTTCGGTAAGACGCACGGAGCCGGCCCCGCGTCCAACGTTGGCCCCGAGCCCGAGGGCGCCCCTCTCCTCGAGCAGGGCCTCGGGTGGAAGAACAGCTTCGGCACCGGTAAGGGTGGCGACACCATCACCAGTGGCCTCGAGGGCATCTGGACGACCAAGCCCACCGAGTGGAGCAACGACTACTTCGACCACCTCTTCAACTACGACTGGGAACTGTTCCACAGCCCCGCTGGCGCGCAGCAGTGGCGTCCCGTCAACGGCGGCGGCGAAGGCACGGTGCCGGCCGCACACGGGGGTGGCACGACGCACCCGACCATGTTGACGACTGACCTGGCCCTACGCTTCGATCCCGCCTACGCCGTCATCTCGAAGCGATTCCACGAGGACCCGCAGGCCTTCGCGGACGCCTTCGCCAAGGCGTGGTTCAAGTTGACGCACCGCGACATGGGCCCGTACGTTCGAGGACTCGGCTCACTCGTTCCCGCCGAGCCTCAGCTCTGGCAGGACCCCGTTCCCGCGGTCACGCACCCGTTGATCAACGACGAGCAGTCTGCGCAGCTCAAAGCCGCCGTCCTCGCCACGGGCCTCAGCGTTGGGGACCTCGTCTTCACCGCGTGGGCATCAGCCTCGACGTTCCGAGGCACCGACAAGCGCGGTGGTGCGAACGGTGCCCGCATTGCGCTGGCCCCGCAGAAGGACTGGGCCGTCAACAACCCTGCGCACCTCGCAACGGTGTTGGCGACCCTCGAAGAGGTCCGTGCCACGTTCAACGCTACGGGGGCCTATGTTTCCCAGGCTGACCTGATCGTGCTGGCGGGCGCAGCGGGCGTTGAGAAGGCCGCGGCCGACGCTGGCTTCCCCATTGTCGTGCCTTTCGAGCCTGGTCGCACCGACGCAACCCCCGAGCTGACCGACGAAGCCTCGTTCGCCGTGCTCGAGCCGAAGGCTGACGGCTTCCGCAACTTCTTGCACCCAATCAAGGGCAAGGCCGTCGAACAGCAGTTGCTCGAACGAGCGCTCCTGCTCACCCTGACGGCACCAGAAATGACGGTCCTGATCGGTGGTCTCCGCGTCCTCAACGCCACGACGGCCTCCAATCCCGCGGGTGTGTTCACGGATCGCCCTGGTGTTCTCACGACGGACTTCTTCACCAACCTGCTCGACATGGGCACCACGTGGAGCCAGGTCGACGAGTACACCTTCACTGGCACGCGCTCGAGCGGCGACACCTGGAGCGCTACGGCGAATGACCTCGTCTTCGGCTCAAATTCACAGTTGCGGGCTATCGCTGAGGTGTACGCCAGCGATGACGCCAAGGAGAAGTTCGTCAAGGACTTCGTCGCGGCGTGGGACAAGGTCATGACGCTCGACCGTTTCGACCTGGTCTAACAACGCAGCAAGGACACCCCCCCGCGGGTGGTGTGGTCGGCCTCCGCCGTCGGCCATCCACTCGCGGGGGGTGTTCGTTTTAAGGCGTGGCGCGCCACCACGCCCGTCAATTTCCTACGAATAAGCATCACTATTTCGTACTTTTTTATTGCCTTACTGCAACAATTGAATGAAATTTTTGCACCTATTTATTGATTTATTCGTGACATTTTCAAGGCCAAGAGAACCGGCCCTCCGTCACGATGCCCCCGACGAGCACCCCGGGACGCCGACCCTTTGTGACGCCACGGTGATCCGCGAAGGTGAAACCACGACGCAATCGAGTCACCAGAAAAATAAAGGGCTTACGGGCTGATTAACTCACTAAAAGTTAATGTAACGAGTTCGTAATAGAATCGTTTTGTCACGAAATCGTAACCTACTTTTTCTAGGTTTGGGAGGTGAATGTGCGCGCCATCCGTCGACCCGTACTGGGCCTACTGAGTCTCGCGCTTTTTGCCATTTCGCTGACCCTCCCCGCTTCGGTGGCCGGAGCCGCTGGCTGCGGTGCCTACGGCAACTGCCCACCCGCCGTGCAGCCGACGTTGATTGCCGCACCTACGGGCGTCGTCGCGTCGCAGGTTGTCGTGCAAGACCAGCCCCTCGCGGTGAGTGTCGCGCCGTCAACGGCGACCGGTGGCGCGACCCTGCAGATCACGGCTCCCGCCAACGTGATACCCGCCGGAGCGACGGTGGACGTCGCTGCCGTGCCCTCCACCTTCATCGCGTTGTACCGCGTCAACGGTCGCCTCGAAGTGCTAACCAAGGACCAAGTCCGTCGCCTCAACGCCCACGTGTCAAGTGCGGCCGCTCTCCCAGTGCACTTCGCCAACATCGACTCGTTCTACGTGGGTGTCTACCAGGGCACGACCGAAGTCACGAAGTTCAACGGCTCGCTGACCGTGACGGTCCAGAATCCCAATATCGCCGCGTCAAACATCGTGTACGAGACCTACGGAACGTCGTGGAAGCTCGACAAGAAGGCCGTGGTCGCACCCGGCTCCGTCACGGTGTCGCTCAACACCGACCGCGCCTTTGACGTCATCAACCTTCTAGGCGCAAACGTCACGTTGACCTACAACGACAACGGTGGTGCCGGCATCATCGCACCCGTGACGGTCGCCTCGGGTACACAGGTCACCTTGTCGAACGGCAGCACCATTACGCGTAAGGGCTACCAGTTCGCCGGGTGGAGCACGACGGGTCAGGCCCCGGCGCTCACCAGCCCCTACCTGTTGATGACGTCGCTTACCGTGAAGGCCATCTGGCAATTGCAGCACACCAACGTCTTGACCTACGACGACAACGGTGGATCAGGTGTCGTGCCACCGTACCGGGTGAGTGGAAACGCCAACGTTATTTTGAATAGTGGCGCCACCCTGCAGCGCAGCGGCTACGTGTTTGCTGGGTGGAGCACGACGGGTCTCTACCCCGCCCTCACCAGCCCCTACTTTTTGACGGGATCAGTTACCCTAAAGGCGATCTGGAACAAGGCCACCACGGTCTACTTGTTCTACCAAGTCACGGCCCCAGCGACCGGCAAGGTCAGTCCCGTTCAGATTCACGGCAGTGGCATCATTCGACTGAACGATGGTCGCACGCTGAAGAACCCCGGCTTCGTCTTCGGTGGATGGAGCCTCAATGGTCACCTTCCTTCGTTGACCTCACCACTCGACCTCACCTCCACGACCACGGTGCAAGCCATCTGGGTGAAGCCAACATCGTTCACCCTGCACTACAACGCGAACCGGGGCCGCGGGTCGGTCCGCCCGGTGAAGACGCGGGGCACCGCGTTGGTCGAACTCGACAGCGGCCTGGGTCTCCACCGTAAGGGGTACACCTTCGTTGGGTGGAGCACCACCGGACAGGCCCCCGTGCTGGCGGGCACCTACTACCTCATCGGCAACGTCACCCTGAAGGCCGTGTGGGCCAAGGTGGTCTACATCCACGTGCGCTACAACCTCAACGGTGCCAACGGTGTGATTGAGCCCGTGACGCTCCCCGGCAGTGGCGTTATTCAGCTCGCTTCCGGTGCGCAACTCCATCGCCTCGGATACCAGTTCGCCGGTTGGAGTCTCACGGGTCACCTGCCGGCCTTCACCTCACCTCTCGACGTCACGCGCACGATCACCCTGAAGGCCATTTGGCAACGCAGCGCCGTCAAGACCACCACACCGACGTCGACGGCCAAGAGCCCTCGGTCGTCAACCTTGCTGCAAGTGCAGTACGACTTGAACGGTGCCATTGGCCAGATTGAACCGACGTCGCTGGCCACACCGACCACGGTGCAACTCCCCACGCCGAACGGCTCGTTCCTTCACCGCTTCGGTTACCAGTTCCTCGGATGGAGCACCACGGGACAACTCCCCGCTCTACCCGCGTTGTACCACGTCACCAGCACCACGACCCTCAAGGCGATCTGGAAAGTGACGACACCGTGATGGCCCCCTCGATGCGTACTGACTGGCGAAGGGATACGTCACGACGATAAATCGCCCCCACGTATCCCGACCCCCCTTGTTTCTCTCACTCATCTAAAGGAAGACCAATGAAGTTTCTCCAGACTAAAACCCAGAAGTTAATTACCCTTTTCGTCGTTCTTGTGCTCGTTGGCGCTGGCGCTGCCGTGGCCCTCAGCATGTCGAAGAAGTCAAACTCAGCCGCATCCGTGAAGCCGTTGTCAATCTTCCCCGCGCCGACTGGCATCATCGGTGGCACCGCACCCACCCCCACTGGGGAGTTGTTCGTCTTGGTGAACCTCAACGGGAAGGCCAACGTCCAACTACTCAGTGGCGCCTCGAAGACCCCACTCGCCACATTCCCTGTATCGAACGCCGCGACCGGCATTGCCAGCAATGGCAGCTCCACGTTGGCTATTTCCCAGGGCACCTTGAACGCGGGGTCGGTGGCCTTCTACACCTCGACCTCCCACAAGCTGTTCAACACCGTGCCCCTGCCCGGGCCGGCAATTGGTATCCAGAGCGGACCGAACGCTTCATTGTTCTACGCCCTCGTCCAAGTGAACAACAATGACTCGCTCGACCTCGTGAGCCCGAGCTCGCGGAAGGTCCAGGGCACCGTCCCCATGCCGGCCAACACGACCTCCTTCGCTCTCAGTGCCGATGGCTCGACCATCTACGCCCTGCAGGGCAACGGCACGGTCTCGCTCATCGGTGTCACCAGTGGCAAGGTCCAGTCAGCCTTTAGCGTCGGCACTGGTGCTCGTAGCCTCGCGCTGAGCCAGGACAATTCGCACCTCTACGTCTTGAAGGGCAGCGTCGTCAATGACAACGTCAGCGTCGTCGACGTGGCCAAGCAATCCGTCAAGTACGTGTTGCCGGCTCCCGCCTACGCCGTGCAAATCCAAGTTGCCCCGAACAACACGGAACTCTACGACATCGTCGGTAACCCCAACTACGGCAACATTCAAATCTTTCCGACCAACGCCTAAGTACGCTTAGGAAGTGCAGATACGCGACCAAGTGGAGTCACACGCCAATCGATCCGGATGGATTGTCGTTGGTGTCACCATCATCGCGTGGGCCTTCCTTCTCTTTGGCTACAACGACGCCTACCCCTGGTTGGCGTACGTTGAGGTTGTTACCACCCTGGTAGGAATGGGCATCGTCGTCGTGTCACTCTGGCACGTCGACGATGCCATTCCCCGAGGCCTCGGCCTCGTCGGACTCGTCGTCTCCTGTTTTGCCTTTCTCACTTGGTGCTGGGTGCAGGTTCGCGTCGCCCCCGCCTACGGTACCGACGAAGCGGCCTTCGACCAGTACGCCGCGCAACTATTCGTCCATGGTGTTAATCCCTACACGCACTCGATGGCGCCGGCCTTCAATATCTTCCACGTGTCCCCAAACGGTCACACCTTCCGCATTAATGGCACCTCAGTCAATACGCTCAGTTATCCCGCTCTAAGTTTCCTGGTGTACGTTCCGTTCCTCTGGCTCGGCCTGGGCAATCAGCTGGCCATCACGTTGAACGTGGTGGTGTGGCTACTCGGCGTGGTCGTGTCGTACTTCTTGCTCCCGCGGGCCGTGAAGCCCCTCGCCATCGTCGTCGGATCCCTCGCCATTTACACCGGCTTTGCCGTGGGTGGGGTGACGGACGCTATCTACACACCATTACTTATTGCCGCTCTCTACCAGTGGGACCGTTTCGCCGACCGCGGCCGTCTTTCCTCGTGGGTGTCGCCGGCACTCATGGGGTTGGCGATGTCGGTGAAGCAGACGCCCTGGTTCATTATCCCGTTCCTGCTCCTCGGGCTGGCCCTCGAGGAGATCACGCGTAAACATGGGTGGCGTGTTGGCGTCTCGATTGCCCTGTCGTATCTCTGGCGACTCAGTGCCGTCTTCTTCCTCGTGAATCTCTATTCACTGCTGCAGAATCCGGTGGCGTGGCTCCGAGGTGTGGTGACCCCATTCTTTGACCACCTGGTACCGGCCGGTGAAGGTTGGATTGCCATTAGTGACTTCCTCGGACGGGGTGGTGGCAACCTCCTGCTTTACACCATCTTCTTCGCGACGGTGGGGCTGTTATGTTTCGTCGTTTTTACCCTGACCTACCCTCGATCACGCGGTCTGCTGGTCTTCTTCCCCTCCGTCATGCTGTTCTTCGCGACCCGCTCCTACTCGAACTACTTGGTCATGCTGATTCTGCCGGCGCTGGTGGCCTTTTGCTCAGTGCGCCCTTCACCTCCCGATGCTCCGCGTGTGCGCGTTCAACTACTGAGTACTCGCCCCCGCGCCCTCGCGTTCCTCGGTGCCCTCGCGCTCATCCCACTCGCCGCGATTGCCGTCTCCGTCTACCCCCAGCCCATCAGTCTTCACATTGACAGCGTGCAAACGACTGGTCAGCTCGCCACGGTTATTGACGTCACCATGACCGTCACCAATCACCTCGACACACCGGTTACCCCGGTCTTCGCGAGTCAAAGTGGTGGCGCAATTACGGCCCCGTGGAATATTGTCGCCGGCACGCGTCGCATTCCACCACACAAGAGAGTCGTTCTCTCGCTGCAGGCGCCAAACTTCTTCGCCCAACCGTCGCTCAGTGGCGGCTTTCAGATGGTGGCGCTCACCTCGAGCCCCCAGGCCATGAGCGTGTCACCGCCCTACGTGCCAACTCGATTCCATATCAACCTCACCCCCGAGGCCATCGACCGACCGGTCGGTATTGGTCAGCAAATCACGGTCAAGGCTGAAGTCCTCAGCCCTACCGACGCGCCCATCAATCTGGCCGGGATTCCCGTCTACCTCGGGCAGATCAGTTACGCCCAGAGCGGCATCATCTACACCCAGGCGGTAATCAACAACAGCCAACCCGGGGCCACCCCCGTTGAGGCCTCCACCGATAGTCACGGTGTCGCCACCTTCACAATTTCCGACCTCACAGCGAGTCTGAACCCGGTTTACTTCGAAGCCAACCTCGTCAACGGCGCCTCGTCCTACCCCTACGGATACTCGAATATTTTGACAATTCGGTTCAATTGAGACTGGAATTTCAACAAGTTCCTAGGCACCAACGAAAGTTAAGCCTGTCGAACCGCATTTCACCTTCGAATTAAAATAGTCGCCGTAATCGCCGGCGACTTAAATGCGACTGTGTACCTCAAGGTTTCCGGTTCAGTCGAGGTCGTGGCTTTTCTCGCTAGACCAATCTTGGCCGAGTTCGATCGGCCTTGCGGGTCAGATTGACAAGGTACTAACTAAAAATTAGAGAGATGACACGTCTGTAAAGCTGGGAATGTTGTGAGGCCGATGCTCAGGTGCTGAATTGGGTTGATTTCGATAGGTACATCGGCGACAAATCGATAACTTAGACAAGGAACCACCTGAGGGACGGAACCTTATTTCGTCGTCAGACACATGAACTCTTGAAGCGGAAATCAAGGCCACCCGAATGGTATGTGTCACTATTTCAAGGCTAGGTGATGGGACTTCTTTGCGTCCGATATTTTCAAAGGAGATTTTCATCTTCTGTTCGCACTATCGTTGCGATTTCAACCCTACGACGCTGGTAACGTAGTGAGATGAAAACTTTTTTAAAGTCAATAGTTGCTGCGTCGGCCTTGGTCGCACCATTAGCGGGCACGGTGGACAATGCATCTGCCGTTAAGCTGCCGAAGGTGTTCATCCCTAGCTGCCAGAAGACTCACGACCAGATCCCCGCGGCCGTGAGCCTGAACTGCACGACCAAATACGACTTCATTGGAAACCTCGTGTGGAAAACATGGACCCTGACTTCGGCGACAGCGTCGGGTACGCTGAATTACAAGACCACTCTCACTCGAGGTACCTACACCTTCTCGGGAGTAGAAACCCGCAAGGGCGTTATGTACTACACCACCGTGACTGGACCTGGCCTGAAAGGTTCGACCCTTTTGGCATACAGGTCGTAAGCCCGATTAAAAATCCCCCTAGCCAGTCGATTGGCTAGGGGGATTTTTTTGTATCGACGTGCAACAGGGCAAGTCTGCACAAATAACAAATCACCCAAACTTGCCTTGTATGTAGTCGATAGTTCGGGGATCCTTAGGGTTATTGAAAATCTTTTCTGTCCTGTCAAACTCAATGAGTTCACCAGCCATATCGTCAGCCATGAGCAGGAACGCGCAATTATCAGAAACGCGGCTCGCCTGTTGCATGTTGTGCGTGACAATGACGATTGTCACAATTTCCTTTAGTTGCTGAGTCAGGTCCTCAATCTGCTTCGTGGCAATTGGGTCCAGGGACGCTGTTGGTTCGTCCATGAGTAGCACCTCAGGTTCGACCGCCAATGACCGCGCAATGCACAGACGTTGCTGCTCACCACCAGATAGCGTGCCGGCGGCAGCATTGAGCCGATCTTTGACCGAGTCCCACAGCGCCGCGGCGCGCAATGACCGCTCGGCCGACTCTTGGAGGAAAGACTTGTCCTTGACTCCGACGAAACGCAGACCGGCAATGGCATTCTCGTAAATAGACATCGCAGGGAAGGGATTGGGGCGCTGGAAGACCATACCTACTCGAACACGCAAGTCGGTCAGTCGGATGGACTTGTCAAACACGTCCTTGCCATCCAAGGAAATACGTCCGGTGACCTTGGCCGAAGGCGTCAAGTCGTGCATGCGATTCATAGCTCGAAGTAGGGTCGTCTTACCTGAGCCCGACGGACCAATCATTGAAGTCACCTTCAGTGGCTCAACAGAATACGACACGTCTCGTACGGCTGTACGACCAGCGAAGGAAACAGACACTTTCTCCAAGTTCATCTTGGGGGCAGGAGTTGAGTTCTCCTGGGAGACAGTTGCAGTAAAAATTTCGTCTGACATGGTGGTGATGGCTCAGCCATTCGCTTTCTTGGAGATTGCAAGGAAAATGCGACTCAAAACGTTGAAAAAGAGTACGAAGATGACGAGTAGAAGAGCCATGCCCCAACACGCATTGCGCTGCGAGGGGAACTGGCTACCAAAGTATGCGTAAATTTGCGTCGGTAATGTCGTAGACGGAAGCCGAGGATTGATATGGGGCACTAGGACTGCACCAATCAAGAAGAGCACAGGTGCAGTCTCACCAAGGGCACGAGAAATTGAGAGAAAGAAACCTGTCAGGATTCGAGGTAAGGCTGTGGGGAGAATGATTCGCCGCATGACCTGCGAGGGACGCGATCCCAGCCCCAAACCTGCTTCGATCAAAGTTGCGGGCACCGACCGCAACGCTGCCACCATATTGACGGTCGCTACTGGAAGCAAAACGAAGCACAGAGAAACGGACCCGTACCATGCCTCAAAACGATGTGTGACGGCCACGGTGAACACCGAAATCAATAGGCCAAAAGTGATGGAGGGCATTCCGACAAAAATTTCGACGCCTCGCTCGACAGCGCCAACAAGCCGACCGCGAAGCTCAAATATTGCAATACTGAGCATCAAGGTCAGCGGAATAGCAATCAAGATTGCTATTCCTGTTACCAGCAACGAACCGACCAGGGCATTCTTTACACCACCAATTGGTGACAACGGACTAGTTGGTGGAATCGGGTTCGTCGAAATGAATTGCCACGTCAGAAAGTGATATCCCCGGGACACAATCGTGGACAGCACGCCGAATAGAGGAACCATAATTACCATAAAGGAGATGCCAAGTAACACGAAGTAGAACCGCGACCAAAACTCGCGCTTTCTCCCAGATTTCTCCGAAGCGACGCGAATCACGTCGCGGGGTGCCATTGAATGGTTAATCATTGTGGTCACAGGAACTTCCTTTGAGTGCGAGCGATAATGATGCGGGAGGCAGCATTCACCAGACCCACTAAGACAACCAAGCACACTGCCACACAAAAAAGAACGCTGTCACCCGTGGGGCCACCATTTCCCAATTCTGAAGCGATGTCAGACGCCAAAGTCGAGCCAGAGGCAAAAAGATTCGTTGGCACGAAGTTTGCTCCGCCCATGACGAATGTGAGCGCAATTGTCTCTCCAAGCGCACGACCTAACGCCAAAGTCAGAGCCGCCAAAACTCCGCTCCGACAAGCGGGGAGCAAGACACGGCGAATCACCTGGCTGCGCGTGGCGCCAATCGCAACTGCGCCCTCGATGAGTTCACGTGGAACAACTTCAAAAACATCACGTGATACTGCCGTCACAATGGGGACGCACATCGTGGCCAACACCACTCCGCCAAGGAGGATTCCCTCACCTGTGATTGGCCCATTTACGGGCCACGAACTGTGAAAGGTGCGCTGCAGCCATGGATCAAGGTGGTGATACATAATTGGCTGTAGGACGATGAATCCCCAAGCGCCATAAATCACTGAAGGCACGATGGCGAGCAACTCAACAAGTGACGACGCAAGGAGTTGCAGCTTCCGGGGTATAAGAAAAATGATAGCGAGGGCCGCACCAATACCGATTGGCGCCGCAAACAGCATGCCCAAAACGGTGGTTTCGACAGTGGATGCAAAGAGCGGCACAGCTCCGTATTGCCCACCATTTAGATTCCATGAAGTGCCGGTGAAGAAACTGAATCCCGCAGCTTTCCATCCAGCGAATGATTTGTCGAGAATCGACCAAAAATACACCACCCCGACCACGAGGAACAGGAAGACAAAGAAAATACTTACTACTCGGTACAGCGTATCACTGCGGACCGGGAGCCTAAGCTCCCGGTCCGCAGCAGAACCACTCTCGGAATTGCTTGAAACATCTATTGCAGTGGACACAACAAACAACTCCTGTTAGTTCGTACTAGTTGTTTGCTAGGCAGAGGCTACCAAAGGCGCCCGAACCAGTGATTTTGCCAGTGGCGTCGACACCACACAGCGTGTTCACGACCAAGGACTGAACCGCCTTCGGCATGGCGATGAAGCCGGTGCCCGCGGTGTCAGCCGAATTGTTCTGGTACGTCTGCGTGAACCACAGGATGAACTTCAACGCCTCAAGCTTCTGGGTCGCCGTCGAGGCAGTGAAGCCCGCAAGCGAACCAGTCTGCAAGTTCGCAGCCGAGTCAGTCGGCAGCAACGCGTAGGTGAAACCCGAGATTGGGTAGGCCGTCGGCTGTGCCACGTTTGTGATCGAGAAGCAAGCGGTGGTGGCAGCGGGAGCAACACTGAAAGCGCCACACCCGATGTTGTTGTTGATTGCAGTCAAGCCAAGCGCGGCTGCCTTAGCAATGCTCTGGTCCGAGATAGCAACGTACTTCGTGGCGTCACCTGACTGGATCAAAGCCGTGCCAACGATGCTGTTAGCCTGGCCAACGTTCGAACCTGCAGCGACAGCAGCCGTGGCGTAGCCGTACTCGTCGTACGTCAAACCGCCGTCGGTTCCTTCAACAGCAGTCGCCAGGTCACCCGAACCACCGGCACCGGGGTAGTTGAGCAAGCCGACAGTAGCGTCGCTGGTACCGTTCACGTTTACGTGAGTGATGCCGTCGTTGAAGCCGTCCTGGGTCGGCGAACCGAAGTCCGATGCGTCAACCTTGTGGAGGTAGTCGCGGAACATGAACGTCGTGCCCGAGCCATCCTTACGCGAGTAACGCGTAACGGCCTTCTTGGTGAGGTCCTGCAAGCAGCTTACCGTAGCGGTGCCATTTACCTGATCCTTCGTAGTGTTCTGAGCAGTCGTGTGGCCAGCCTTGGTGTACGCACCAGTGACAGGAATCGACACCTTCACAACCAACTTGGGGTTGGTGGCAATGATCGACGCGTCGTTCCAGTTGGCGTTGATACCCGTACCCGAGTTGCCGGCCCAAAGGGCGCCCAGCTCAGGACCGGTCAATTGGATACCGTACTTCGCAACCAAAGTCCTGCAAGCGGAACCAACGGTACCAGTGGTAGCACCGACGGGCTTGGTGTTGGTCACAGCGGCGGTTTGCAAGGTGCCAGTCACGCCGCCGTTAGGCAGCGTGGTGCCGTTGGTACC
>Ga0208260_1000329_pt1 | contig 18662 bp, 19 predicted proteins | sample CryBogCBH18Aug09_FD_184619 | JGI IMG/M metagenome (GOLD analysis project Ga0208260, IMG submission 184619) | Freshwater microbial communities from Crystal Bog, Wisconsin, USA - CBH18Aug09 (SPAdes) | ecosystem: Environmental > Aquatic > Freshwater > Lake | place: Crystal Bog, Wisconsin, USA...
ACATCACACTCCGCTTCACCCGCCCCGCCCCGCCCTCGGCCGACGCGGCCCTCCTCCGCACCAACATGGCCCTGAGCAGCTGCGCGAGGCGGAGGCAGTCGGCGAGCGCGACGTTCTGCCTGTCGACGGCCTGCAGCAGCAGCTCGGCGTCGGACTCCTTGCGCATCGCCGCCAGCGACGCGTGGGCGTCGAGGATCACCAGCGCCAGCAGCGCGCAGCCGAAGAAGGCCCAGCCCTGCTCTGCCGCGCCCGAGACGGCGAGGACGAGGAGTGCGGCGCACAGCAGGCAGCGTGCCGTCTGGTGGTCGGAAGTGGCCAGAAGGTTCGAGAACATCGATACTGAGCAGGGCGGGCGCGTATTAAATAGCACACGCAAGCATTATCGCGCGTAAACGCGCGGTGTGTGAGGGGGAGTAGTGATATAACACGCAGCATTTGAGAAAAAAAATCTATTTTTTGATTTTTTAGAATAAAACTTCCACACACACGCCCTTCCATGTTCGCAGCAACCATGCCCAGGCGATACGAAGCCGTTCGCCACAAGGCGCTATTTAAACACAGCATGCGCGATCGTCGCACCCCCCTCATGCCGCTGTTCTGCTCGCTCTTTGACCTGTGCTGCCAGTGCCCCATCCGCATGTCGCCCCAGCTGGAGGAGCCGCTGCTCGACGAGGAGCGGTTGGACAAGCACGCTGCCACCTCCCCCGTAACAGAGGACGCAATGTCCCGAATCGCGGCGCTTGAGGCGAGGGTCGGCGCGCTGGAGGCCGAGCTCGAGCGCGCTGTAGAACGGGAGGCGGCAGAGCTCAAGCGCGTGACGGGTGCCGTCGAGAGGCAGGCCTCCGAGCTCGCGTGTGTGACGGGCGCAGTCGAGATGGGGGCCTCCAAGCTCGCGTGTGTGACGGACGCAGTCGAGAGGCAGGCCTCCGAGCTCGCACGCGTGACGGACGCCGTCGAGCGGGATGCAGCCGAACTCGCGCGCGTGACGGACGCCGTCGAGACGCAGGCCTCTGAGCTCAAGCGCGTGACGAGCGCCGTCGAGCACGAGGCGGGCGAGATCCACGCGCGGCTCGACCTGTACGAGACGAAGCTCGGCGTGTTCGCCAACATGACCGTCGACCGAGTCGAGCAGGAGACGGGCCGCATCATCGTCGAGGCGCTCGGCAACGACTTCCTCGGCGCGTTCGGCGACCAGATCGCGCACCACGTCGAGCAGCGCGCGCAGCAGGAGGTCGTGCGGATGCTGGCCGATCGGTATCCCGAGTGCTTTGGCCCCGCTCGCTGGCGCTGAGTGGCTGACCGCTGTGCGCAGGAACACGGCCGATACAAAACGGGAGGGCGGCGAGATTCTGTGATGCAGCAACTGGTGTATTCCTACCACTCGCTGCCTTTCCTCACGTCGCTCTACCAGCAGCTCCTCGACGCGTTCGGCGCGATCATGGACGCGGTGCTGTGGCTGCTGGAGCACGACTGAGCGTGTGGCATTCAATAAACACAGTGCAACAGCAGCAAGCGCACCCGTTCCCTCAACGGAAATCCTCCAGAATGCGGTAGCCCCCGTTCACCCTGTCCATGAAATGGCGAATCAGCGTGCGATTCACCAGCGCGACCTTTGGACCATCGAACGGGACGATCACCCTCCTGCTCGGCGGGAACCGATATACGCCGCCGGACAGACCAGAGCAGAAGCAGGTCTGGTCGAACTGATTCACATACAGAAGCTGCATGTGCTTTTCGAGGTGCTCGTCGTAGAAAATTGCACCCACGGTGTCGATCGACCCCAGAGACACGCGCTCGCCAGACGCACCGGACCCGGAGCCTGTCCACGGCTCAAGGCCTACTGTGTCCCCCTGTTTCACCTTGATAGTGAACACGTACTGAACACGGCGATGAGACATCGATGGGGGTGCCTTGCGGATCGGACGGTTTATATACTATTTATCTCACTCCAGCACGTACAGATACAGATTCACGCCCAAAACCGTCGTCACGTGAAGACAGCCATGAAGCAAATCCTGCCCCAAACGGCGCGATAAGCATCACATATGCTGACCAAAAACACCGCAGCAACTACTCACCGCCATGGTAGGCCACCGCCTCTGCGCCACCCACAGGCACGCCACGGCCAGCGGAAACGCCAGGAGCCATGCGGCCCCTTCGTCGATCGCCCGCCGCGAGTCGCACCACACGACGAAGCCGAACGCCAGGTGCGCCAGCGCACGGTCCACCACGCCGATGCGCGGGTCGCGCGTGCAGTGGAAGAGGATGCTGAGCGCTAGAACTGCAAGGAAGATGTGATGGTAGCAGGCGAGGCGGAGAGTTGAATCGTCCGCAAGCGCGCGGCGACGATGGTAGGCTTGGATGACGATGGTTGAAAACAGGCACGACGTGTATCGGAGCATTGGGATGTTTGCTGGTTGCTGATGATGGTGAACGGTTGTAGATAGGAAGAAAGAAAACTTATTTTTTGTCATCGAGGTCTGACAACAACAGGCTGAATCCAGCATTCGAACAGTATAAAAACGATGCACAGACTATCTTCAAATGAGGTTGCGGATGTTTCCTTTGGGCTCCGCAGTGACAGATGCCGAGAAAAAAGAAACCCTTATCTCAAACGACAGCAAAAAGAGCTACGGCATAACCCTGTGGTACTGGGCATTTATCCAATTCATACTCACAAGCGTCATCCTTGCACTGGTCGGAGGTTTATCATTCACCCAAAGTTTCGGCGGCTCCACAGTAAAAATCACCACCAGTCGATTGGGCATCCCAATCACCCAAACCCTAGGAGTATGGGTCAATTCTTCGACGATGAAAAGACATACATTCGACGACCTCGTGTTCGGCGACGGAGCCGCATTGTCAACCACTTGTTCAACATACGGCATGTACAGCTCAACAATATCAACCATGTACGTTCGCCCCGTAATTCTGTCGACGTCTATCGTAGATATCAGATATTTCATCGGGTTCTACTATTTACTGTCGTTCATCTGTCAAATTGCCTCGCTGCTGGCCACGACATCATATTATCGAAAATTCAACGACGGCAAAAACAACCTCGCCGGAAGCATAGAACAAAGCCTCACGACGCCTTTCCTATTCACTGTTCTGTGTACACAGGTTGGAATCACAGACGTCTGCATCCTGATCAACGTCGCAGCCAACATGTTTGCTTTCTCTGTGTTTCAACTAATAGGAGAGACGCTATTCGAGGATAAATCAGAGTACGGCAGCGTGGACATGTGGCCGAAGGGGTCATTCTTTTTCTACGCCATAGCGCACGTATCCGGTTGGTTTACCCTCCTCTGCGCCTACGCTACCATTCTCATCAACATGTCTGCAAGCCGCACATGCATGCCAGCATCGGATACGTTCACTTCTCTGACAACAATGATGATACTAATTGAGATGGTATGCTTTCTAGCGACACACATAATCCAATTCATCTCAATGAAGATCAAACCAAGACCAGTCGCTGCACTGATAGACGAATATGCAAACTATATCAATCGGATCGACCCAACCTACAACATCGAATTCGCCAGCATCATCATAGGCATAATCTCCAAACTGACCTTCGGCATCCTAATCTACATAGCCAACCTGTCCTGAAATCCTGTACGATTAAATTTAATGAAGTCACATATGCCTCTGCCGACCCCATCACAGCTTAACCCCCCGCCTGGCAACACACCGCCCTGCAGCAGGTACAGCCCGTTGAGCGCAATCAGACCCTCCAGCAGCACCGCGGCCGCGTGTATGCAGGACACCACGAGCGCTGAAACGGCGGCGGGGACCACGAGTCGCACGAGAAAAATAAGAACGGCCACGGCCAAGAACACCAGCGAGGCGAGGACCCAGTGGCCAAGAATGTCGTCCACCAGCGCAGGAGGAGGAGGCGGCGGAGGTAAGGCCGCTGCTGGTATGATGCAGATCGGTGCCTCCTCTTCCTTCACGGTCCCGAGCGGCACCCGCATCTTCCGCCTGCGGTCAAACACCATCGGCGGAGGAAACACCACATTATCGGCGGACATATGATGATGCTCTCATCACGGCACCGCGCGCGGCTTATATACACGTGGCGTGCATTGCGTTTCGTCTGTGAGATGACCGGGACGGGCTTTATTCGTCGCACCAGCCGCTGCTGCGGCCAGGCAACTATCAGCCACGCCAACTGTTGCTACGCAAAACGGGGGAAGGGGGCTCCTCTCTGGCCGCCTTTCGTTTGAAGACCGAATCCGGAGGCACACTCCTCGCCATTCGACTCAGAATGGATTCCAACGCCGCAACGGCCGAATCGACACCCGGCCACTGCTGGCTCAACCACTTCAGCGGAAGAACGGTTCGCAGACCGGAAACCATCGAGATCGGCGCCCTGGTCGTGGGACACGAACGACCACCGGCCCTGCGATAACGATCCAACCAGTCGCGCTCGTAGACGTGAAGCACATTGTCCGGATCCACGTGCTCCAAGTAGACACCAACAACAGGATCCACAAATTGCGCCATCGTGATAGGGCAAACAAGGGCGCCCTCGTACACCGTGTACAGCACCTGCTTCAACCCCTGAACGGCATCACGAACCTGAGCGATGCTGTCCATAAACTCAAGCGCGCCCGACACCTCCGTGCCGGCGACGAACCTGCGCAGGCGCTCCGTGTCCTCGCGGAGCCGCTGGTCCTCGCGCTCGAGGGACCTGATCTCACCCCTGGCGGCGGCGAGCTCGGCCTCCAGCTGGCGGTTGGTCTCCCTGAGCCGCGCCACCTCGGCGTGCAGCTCCTCGTCGTAGGCGTGCACCTGCCGCATCGTCTCGAGCGAGGCCGACTGCTGCTCGGACAGCCGCCGGCGGAGGCATTCGGCGCTCACATGGCCCGAATCGAGCACCCGCCGGCTGGTCCGAAAGAAGAAGCAGCCGGACGACGACGGCTCGGCCTCGGCGCTCGGCGGACGGGCCATCACCAGCTCGCCTGACCAAGGGTTGTTCGAATACTCCGGCCTGACGCAGGCCGCCCGACGGCATTGCTCCAGCCGAGCGACGCGGTAATGGTTGTGAAACAGTCTCCACGTCCCGTCCCTCACGACAGGGCGGACGTCCTCCACCCGGGAAAACACGTGCGTTCCCTCAAACAGATCCAACGCGCCGACGTACCACATCAGCGTGTAGTAATCCGTCTCGTTCGCCTCGCCGGTCGGGACCAGATACCAGTCGCCGACGGCCGGCGCCCCGATGCCGAACCGGTTCTCAAACCGGAACAGATCGGACGGCGGCTGGCCGGGCTCCTCGGTCCTCCTGCGGATCACCAGCGTCCGCGAGATGGTGTACCTGACCCAGAAGCGACGGTGGCCCCCATCAGGCCCAAAGATGGCCTGAAACGAGGCGCCGTCGGACGGCAGACAGCCGGCGACGATGGAGGGGGCGGAGTTTGGCGCTGCTGCCTGATGCTGCATACTTCTTCTTGTCTGGCGAAAAAAGGCTGAAGCAACTGGCAACGATGCGGGTAGCCCATCCCAACGCGCGTGTTTATATAGATCCCAACACGAGCGCAGCGCAAAATAAACGCATCCGGCTTCTCCGAGACCCATCATCAGGCGGGTGGTTCGTATCCGAGTCAGCGCCGGCCCGCATCAGGCATGTGGTTCGTATCCGAGTCAGCCACTTCAAGACAGAACAATCCATGGTATGGCCTGCAAAAGTCTACAGAAGCTGCAACAACAAAAAAAAAAATCAAACAGATCCAAAAACACCCACACCACACCACCTCTACATGCCGATCATCTCAGCGCTCCCAGCATCGATCCTCGAGCACATCCGCCGCCTGAGCGGCAAGTGGCAGCCCGAGTGGATGCCCGTGTGCACCGCCTTCCGCGACGCGGCCATGGCGGACTCGCGCGACGGCGGCCGCCACGTGGTCCTGCCGCTATGGCACGATCCGAAGGAGGCGCTGCGGCTGTCCGGCATGGAGCGCGCACGCAGGCAACGCGACACGATCCACCTCGTCAGCGCGCAGTGGATGTTCCCCGCGGCGGACCTCCGGCTCCGCCCCAAAATCCCCAAGGCGTTCCCGCTCCCCGAGCGCGTCTTCGCGCCGTTCTCGGACGCGGCGCTCGCCTGGTACTTCCAGGCGCACCACAACCTGCACCACGTGGCGGGATGCCTGCGGCTGTACCTGGAGAAGGCGGCGGAGCTCGGGCTGTCCGGGTCGATCCGCAGCGTCGAGCTGTTTCTGATCCAGCCGATCGAGGAGCAAAAAGGCACGACCCGCAGCAACGAGGCGGCAAACACGCTCACGCGCCTGCTGCTCGGCCTCCCGAACCTCGAGACGCTCAAGGTGCGGGTGCGCACCGGCCGGCTGCGCGATCGGCAGTGCCAGACGTGGGTGCTCGAGAACACACCCATCATGGGCGTGCTCATAAGCGTCGTCGCAAATTCCGCGTCGATCCGGAACGTGGTGCTCACCGACGCCTCGCTCCCCGGCGCGCGGTGGTTCGGCGCGGGGTTGCTTGCGCTGATCCAGGCGGCCCTGACCAACGACTCGAAGGAGATGAGGCCGACGAGGGGGAGGAGCGTTCTCCGCCTCGAAAACGTCCGCCTGCTGGACTGGCGCTCGGAGTTCTTCTGGAACCTGGTGGGCGAATGCCAATGCGTGTCGCGGCTCGAGCTGGTGAACACGGGGATCGCCTGGCCGCGCGGCGCCATCTTCTCGGGGGCGGCGCGCGAGCTGACGATCAGGGTGAGCGGCGGCGAGCAAGGAGACCCTGCCGTGTTCGCGGCGGAGGGGGTGGTATTCGAGCGTGTCGACGATGAAAATAAATAAAGGATGATCGCCATTGATCGGCACAGAAATTAGAGGATCGCGTCTCCTTCAATTTTTCTCATCAACGCACATAGCATCCTTAACGCACCGCAACACGCACGCGACGGACGCAATCAGCCCAAAGGTCGCGTACATGACGACGGCGATCGCAAGCAGGGGACCGGCTGCGCCGTCGTTGCCCATCGCACGCTTGCAGTCGTCGGACTGAAGGGCGTCCGCGGCCAGGACGATGGCGGCGATGGAGAGGCCCAGGACGACTGCGAGGACAAAGGGTCCGCACGAGGTCCTGAAGGCCCTATACTCCCCAGCATCGCTGGAGCCGATGGAGCCGCGCGAGAGGGAGCCGGTGCAGCACGGCAGGATGAAGAAGCTGGCCATGGCGAACGGCCAGAAGGCCGACGGGCACGCGTCCTTGCCGTGCGCGTAGACCAGCCCGATTATGAAGACGATGCAGGGGCTCAGCACGCACGCGCACGCCCCGGCGGCGCAGACGAAGCCGCAGCACGCTGCCGGCGCCCTGCAGCAGCAGCCTTCGGAGCAGCAGGAGATGCAACCATCCTCCTCGTCCGGGAACTCCGTCGGCGCCACGCGGCGAGGAGCGGCGGCGGCCAGCGCCATCCAGGCGGCGAAGGCCAGCAGCATGACCCAGTCCACCAGCAGCAGCACCGAGCTCCCGGCGGCGATGAGCGGGTCGGCGTCGCGGTTGTGCTCCATCATGGCCCGCGTGCAGTTGACGGCCTCCCACGCCTGCGCGGTGAGTGCCGTGTTGGAAAGCGTGAGGGGCAGGATCCCTACGCCAAAGAGGTACGGCGTGCACGGCGGGACCTCCTCGTACGCCCAGCACAGCGCGGCGCTCGCGGCAAGGAACACCCAAAAGATCGCGCGAACCGAGAGCAGCCCGGCCGCGCCGTTCCAGTAGTTTGACGGGCAGCCGCCGCCCAGATCGCCGTCGCGCGTGTGCGACAGGCCCGCGCACTCTGTGATGAACCCCGACACCATCAGGATGAGCATCAGCGCGCCGCAGCAGCAGGCGGCCACATGCTTGGCCCGTCCCCCGCTGCGCACGGCGATCGTCACCTGGCGGTCCAGATCGATAGGGATGGTGAAGCTCATGGGGGCGACAGATTCGGGCATCATATGGTATTCTTCTGCGACGATGGTCGACCAATGACCAACGACCGTGTGGCTTTTATACAGAATCTGCTTATCTTCCGAAGCAACAGTTTCAGACAGAACAGAGGATATCACAACCTGAACCAAATCAGCACACTTCATTCGCTACAAAGTTATACTCACGCGCGGATCGTCGCGGGAACGCTGGAAGGACTCCCGCGCGAATGTGCGCCGCCGGGTATGGCAGCTGTTGCCCTGCATGTCAAGCACCAGCGCATCAGCGCGGCCATCATCCTGCGAGTAGAACGCCGGCGAGAAGATGGTATCACAGTTAAAATTTATAATTTATTCAGCGGTCTACAGCTGTCGAAAAAAAAATTCCACACAGCGAACATCAAATCGTTTTAAAAATAAAAACGATCAAAACATATCACCGGTCCAGGCCACCACAAACAGCAGCAAAAAAACTGCAGCAGTATTGATATGTTCCAAACCGTGTTCGCCCCCCTCCTTCGCCTGTGGTCGGTCCAAGGCCGACAGGACTCCGTCAAAGACGGCGTTCGCTGGATCTCGCCGAGCCTGCTGAACCACGGCGTCTCCAAAGGCGTCCCCGCGTGCGTCCTGGACGACTCGGGCGAGAGCAACGTCGCGCTGCTCGCGGACCCCGCGAGGATGGCCGAGCTGATGCGGGCGATCCACGAAAACCGAGTGGAATGGAAGCACCCCGAGGAGACCGCCCTGCCGCATCTGTGGTGCCTGATGAAGCGCGGGGATATGATGGGGACGCAGCAGCTGACGCAGCTCATCGTGGCGCTGGAGTCCGAGCTGCGGATTCGCTTCTTTCCCAGGATTCTTACAACCACATCATCAGCCGCCGCCACCACCATGCCGTTCGACCGCTACGCGCCCATCTCGGACCTCACCGTGGCCGACCTCTGCCAGAAGGTCAAGCGCCGGATCTCGCGCGTCGAGCGGTACATCCGGACGCTGCAGCACATACTGGAGGGGTTCAGGCAGCGGCGCAGGAGGGGCGTCGAGCGCAGGAACGAGAGGCCGGGATCGGCCGAGGAGGAGAGGCGCCTGACGCACCGGATCACGGACGCGGAGGCGATCCTCGAACGGCTGCTCGCCACCGGCAGGCGGCTGCAGGCCATGTCGCCTTCCTCCTCCAACACCGGGCTGTGCAAGGAGGACGTGGACGCCCTCGCCAGGCAGCACCCCCAGCTGGCCCGCACGTTCAGGCGCGCCGAGCTGGTTCGGTCCCTCGCGGACCTCGACCTCGGCGTCGAGCGCTGGGCGTGCCAGGTGCCGAAGCACACCGGGCTGGCGGGGTCGCCGACGCTCGCAGACGGCGCGACGGAGATGGAGCAGAGGCTCACGGACACACTGTTCGTCCTCTCCGAGACCGTGGCCAAGGGCTACCTGGTCGGGACGCACCACCGGCGCCTGACGCGCACGAGCTACCCGTGGCACATCCCCGCGTCGCCCGACTGGTCGAGGCGGGACGAGGTCCGCCGCAAGGTCAGGGAGATCCTGACGGCATTTGTGAACAAGTTTCCAGGCCACCCGATGCCCAACCCGCTCGTCCAGGCCATCGACGCGCTGCTCCGCTCGACAGGGGACACGGACGAGATCCTGCCGCTCAAGACCATCGCGCAGGACCTGTTCCGCTGGGGCGGCTGCGCCCTGTCGGCGCGCTACAACGAGGCCGCCAGGAAGGCCGTCGACCTGGTCATGATGACGACGACGCCGCCGCCGGACGGACGATCGCCGAGCTTCTACGCGCGGGCGCACGGGATCACCGTGGAGCACATCGATCGGATCCGTCGGCAGGAGAAGGACATCCCCGATCTCGGCCCGACCAGGCAGCGGATCTCCGCGCTCGTGAACGAGATGTACTGCATCTTCCGCCACACGGACGAGCCGGACCCGCGCCTGGACGCGATCAAGGCCGAGCTGGCCGAGCTCAGGGCCGTGGTCTGGGAGGCGGAGCAGCCCGTCAGCAGCGTCGCGCGCCAGCTGATGGCGGTGGCCGGGGGCGACGGTGACAACAACAACGAGATCACAGTCGCAGAGAACCACCTCAACTCGATCCACGCCCTCACCGTCCCGCTCCTTCCCGCCATCCAGCTCGGGTGCATCGCCGATCCGGCCGCCTACGTGCGCGGGGCGTGGGCCAACATCGTCGCCATCCACGGGGATCGTCCGGGGCGCAGGGCGGCGCCGATGATCTCGAACCTGTACCTGGGGCTGTCGCTGATCGAGGATGAGGAGGAGCGCGTGAAGCTGTTTGAGGAGCTGGCGGACGGCATCGACTCGCGCCTGCTCCTTCGCTGAGCGCGAGCTATGGAGAAAAAAGCGCGACGGTGCAAAAATAAATTCAAAACTTTGGCGTCGCAAAACGCCCTCCTACAGCATCGAACCGAACTTCTCATAGCAAGCTGCTGCACAGCATCGTACGCTCGCAGACAACAACATTAGACTTTCATGCACGACAGCTGTCTGTACAATATCGAAGCCCAGCACGGACTTGCGTTTGCACATGACCTCGCAGAGCACTCGAACTGGTGGTAGAGTGACTTGTCGTCGACACACAGTCCGTTGGCGACGAGCATCGGTGGGAGAAATGAGGGGGCTTAAAAATTTCAACAAGTATTTAATCACGGGCGCGAGTCCCTGAGGGGATTTTGCGCCAATCCCCTACGCAGATTACCTGTCTTGATAATGAGATTCATCAAAGTTAGATTATCTTTGATCATTTAGTGATTTCCATTCTTCCAAAATGGAATTTACACATTTGTGTTGTCTTATATATTCGGTTAACTTTGTTTGCTCGTCAGCCGAAGTGAACCGCCGCACCCACACATCCATATCAATTGTTGGATAATGTATTGGTCCTTCATCATCATCATCAGGAAGATGTTTGACGAATCGTCTGACTACTGCAGCAGTGAATCTACCGTGTCTAGGAGGACGAGCGGCATAGATCTCTAAGGAATATGTTGCACCATCTTCCTCAGAACAATAATCAGGGTCTTGGTATTTTATCACTTCTGGATTGTTGACAACAGGTCCAAAAGTTGCAAGCACTAAGTCATTCATGAATCCTGAAACTATAGCTGCAACCCCTAATGTGTTGAAATCACCATTTACAAAGCCCGGCTCTGTGTGAGGTAATTGAACCCAATACGACCCACCGCGCCCGGAGGCTGCAACAGCATTTGCAAATACATCCTTTTCACTAACGCCTGCCATTACATTCATAGTTTCGCTTCTTTCTACAGCCTTAAACCAGGACATAATGTTGTCACGTATGCCGTGTGCCAAATTCACAACAACAGGTTTCTCAGTGCCCTCAGGTTCCTCAGTGCCCGCAGGTTCCTCAGTGCCCTCAGGTTCCTCAGTGCCATGATCGGCACCAAGTGATCCTAGATTGTCTAAACGTTTCAACAGTGCTTTGAGTTTGTCCATTGGGCTGCAGTCCTAATGGAATTAAATACACAAATGACTCGAGGACCGAGACGGCGCGCTGCTGTCAGGCAAGATGTTCGACCTTGCGTTCACAGGGCCCCGTTCGTCCGATACGAGAACTATGGCGAGTACATGCCGGCCTTCCGCGACCGGATCCGCGAGTTCTGCACGCCGCTGTTCACGATCGCGCGCCGTCACCTGAGGCGGGGCGGCTGCTTCGCCGTGTACCTCAACGACCCGAGCGCCGGCCGCATAGACGAGCTCATCTGGGAAAGGAAAAAGAAAAAAGAAAAAATTAAAAAATTAAAATAAAAACACCATCAAACTTATTTCTACAGCAGGAATTCCACACAGCCAACAATACCACAGCATCCACACAAATACAGAAACAACAAGCACAAATCATATGCCATCGCTCTCGACCGTCAACGAATCCGACAGCCACCTCTACACCAAGGTCGTCGAAGCCAGGCGCATGATCTGCTCAGCATACGACCTCGCAGAGCAATGCTCAAACGGCAGGGCGATCCAGCTCGCGGTGGCGCTTCAGGAGAACCTGGCGGAGATGCACGGCGAGCTCATGGCCAAAACCCCGCACATCGCGTTCCTGGCCGGAAGGCTGCTGTGAGGAAAACAATACACGATGATAGAACTGCAGCGCATTGGCGGATTGAAATTATAATCGATTGACCAAATGGATATCCAAATACTCTAGCCGGTGTCTTGCCCCTAAAGTATGCCAGTATGACCTACTAACGATACAACGATGACAATACCGCACAATATCACAGCCACAGCGCATCAATACATCCGCGTGCATCTAATCCAAAACGACAGACACAGACGGCTCACGACCGCGTACGGCGTCGTGGTTGCCCGACACCGAGCGCTGATTCCACCGCCCCGGGTCCACTACCGCCAGTATTATTATATATCAACATCCAATCAGCAAAAACACGTGTCAATGACGCAGCCCAAGACGCCCATCCGCCCCAAAGCGGCCGCCGTCTTTCTCTCCTTTCTTCTCCTTCCGATGATATACTTTCTCCTCGACGCAGCCTGCGCGCCGCTCACGGACCGGCAGGTCCACCTGCTGACGATGTCGGCGCTGCTCTGCGCCAGGCTGCTGTGGGACGAAGTCAAAGCGGCCACGAATCCAGCGGATGATAGCAATGACAGCAGCTCCCCTCCCCCGACCCACGAAGCCAGCGGGCTGCGCAAGAAAAACGACACGCCGTCCCGGCGCGAGGAGGCGCTCATCCGCGAGAACTCGGCGCTCTGCATCACCATCAAGAACATGTCGGACGAGCACACGCTGCTGTGCGAGCTGCGGTCCACGCTCGCGCGCCAGCGCAGGGATTCCAAGGAGTCGATGCAGGCGATCATGACGATGAAGCACGACATGCTGACGATGAGCAGGCGCAGCAGCGACGACTCCGGCAAGCAGGAGCAGCACAAGGGGGGGACGAGCCCGCAGCCGCTGTGCGACGACCGGTCGAGGGACGGCCACCATCTCCGCTGCGGACGTCTCACGGGCGGCAGCTGCGGGAACTTTCGCACCGGCATCAAGGCTATCACCTGCGATTCGCCTAACAGCAGCGTCTCTGTCACCACTACGGGCCCGTGTGTTGACAAAAAAAACACCCTCACGCGCAGGAACAGCAAAAGCGAGGGCGATTTGGCGAGCCTCGTGTCGTAGAGGAGGATGGACAGTTAAAAAAAGCATCAGTATTTAAGCCAACAATCCCACAATACACCCACACAAAAATATGGCACGAGTCAAGCAAACCCACCGACCGACCGCCACCACCAACCACCCGTCGTCCACAGTGCGCGTCCGGAAGCCGAGCCGGCGCGAGCGCCAGGAGGCGGACCTCCGCCAGCTCGCCGGCGCGCGGCTGGATCCCGTCGCCAACGCCGAGTTCAGGCGGCTGATGGCCGAGTGCGCCCTGAGCCATTCCGAGCGCAGGTACGAGGCGATCGACGCCCTCCACGCGCTGCTGGGCGCGTCGCAGCCGGACATGTGGGCGACCTTCGCGGAGTGGATGCCCGGGCCGACGATGACGCACTGGCGCGAGAAGGCCAAGCCCCTGCTGCAGGCGATGCGGGAGGCGCTCCCGGACGCGGCGGAGCATCGCGGGTTCCTGGATCGGCTGCACGAGTGCATCGGGAGTGGGAGCGGGTGAGCGAGCTCCTCACGGTGGCGTCGCAGCGGCTCAGCGGCGGCGGCGATGATGACAAGCACAACGACGAGTTCCGCCGCCTGCTGCAGCAGATCAGCATCATCGGCGGCTCCCGGCAGTGGAGGGCCGCCAAGGCGATGCACCGCCTCATCGGCGGGTACGCGGACGCGTGGGGCCTGTTCCTGCGCTGGGCGCCCGACGCTGTGACGCGCTTGTTTCGGGAGGGCGCGCCGCCGCCGGCGATCGCCAACGAGGACCGGCTTCGAAGCCTCCTCGCCATCCTGCCCCACCCGTCCGCCTGGCGCCTCGCCCAGTGCTGCCGGTGGCTCTACGCGCGCATCGCGCAGGAGGACCTCGCGAAGGCCCACGCCCGCGTGCTCCTGACGCACGGGCGGTTCGTCCGCATCGCGCCGCAGCGCCTGATGATGATGGTCATCCGCGACAACAACGAGCAGGCCATCACCATCCAGCCCGTCGGCCCCGACAGCCGCATGATGCGCGTGCACATGGAGGTCGTCGCCCGCGGCGGCAGGCGCAGCATCCAGAAGACCATGGCCGAGCCCATCAGGGCGCCGGACGGCAGCCACAGGCGCATCGTGCCGCTGCTCATCGCCGTGATCCAGAACAGGCTGCCCGGCGATGCCGTCTGGTTCAGGTTCGTCGTCGGAGGCTCGGCAACGACGACGATTCGCGTCTTCGTCAAGCGGGCGGCCTTCATCGTGCACGCGTGCTTCAGATGCGAGTCGGTGGAGTAGGCGCGGAACGCCGCGAGGTTGAGGCTGTATGCGCGAAGCGTGGCGTGTTCGGGTTGCACTTAAAACTATGAGTATGCGAGCGTGGCATCCCCCCTGACGGGGTCCGCGCATACTTTTTTTGCAACCCGCCCCAATCTAGATTAGGGCGCGCCCCAATCTAGAAGAGGGCTCTTTCTGCTAGAGGAGGGCTGCCGAGTCGGACACGACTGACCGCACACCGGGATCCTATCATAACTTGAATAAAAACGTTCGAATACGATACGGCGGGCGGACGTGACAGCAGACCGCCTCTAAAACCATCATTATACAAAAGGCCACGAGTTTGAGGCCTTTTCATGAAGCGTGGCGTTCTTGGGTTGCACTTAAAACTATGAGTATGCAAGCGCGCCATCCCCCCTGACGGGGTCCGCGCATACTTTTTTTTGCAACCCGCCCCAATCTAGATTAGGGCTCTTTCTGCTAGCAAAGGGCGCGCCCTAATCTAGAAGAGGGCTCTTTCTGCTAGAGGAGGGCTGCCGAGTCGGACACGACTGACCGCACACCGGGATCCTATCATAACTTGAATTATTAAAACGTTTGAATACAGTACGGCGGGCGGACGACGGGATGAGGGGGCGCGAATAACAGCAGATGTGTTGATTCAGAGCTTAACCAAAAAAAACGACAGTTTCTTAAAGAAACGTTCAACTTTTAAACAAAAATCGAGCCGAAGCGTCTCCTTTCGGTCTTTTCTCCAAAGCACTCCACTGCATCGAGTTCATCTTGTGCATCAGCAGTATGCGATATGTCGGATGTGCAGCTCGCAGCCACGTCAGCTCATCCTGATTATCAGCATTGTGCATGCCTATATTTGGAGCGACCTGATGAATGTCCACAAAGTCCACGTCGTGGAATAGAAGCCACTGACCCACCATCACGTCCTCACACCAAGTCAAGCGCGGCGGGACGGGGGCTTCACCAATCAGACGCACAACGTCCCACGACATGCAGAAACCCATGCCAAGCATGTACTTTCCGAATTTCTGCAGGCCATAGAGGGCGTACAAACTTGGCTGATGCGGCAGGAGCTCCAGATCCGTGTCCTCTCCCGGGGACGGAAAGCGGATCCGCCCCAAGAAGAGCCGACACGTCTGCAGCTTTGGTGCAACATATTGACGAAACACGTTGAGGTCCAAGTGCGCGTCATCGGCCCCGCGCCACACGAATCGCGGGGGATTCTCTGCGTATGCACGGACGATAAAGCGGAGGGCCTCGTACACTTTGCATGTGGTGGACGAGGTCCCGTTTGCATTGTCCAACTCATCCCCGAAGTCCCTGCAATCAGTGAACAAATATCTGACCAGTGGATCCGTCTCTGCTCTCTCCTCGTCTCGCGCTTCTGCGAGATGGTCCACCTCCGCCTCCAGCTGCGGACCTGTCCGTGTTCCCAGCACAAAATACACATGAGTGCCGCCTAGGCTGGCTCGCATTGTGCGCATCACTTGCTGCCTTCGGCTGCGCCATTGGATAGGCGATGGAATGTAGACAACAATGTCAGGGCTGGTTTGGTTGAAACGAGGGCACCCAGCTCTGTATGCGTAGGGAAGGATGGGCCATAGGGCTGGTTTCTTCACGACAGAAACGATGATTGCTGTAACAAAGAAAATCACTGCCATAGTGAAGGCAAATACTGGTTTTGATCTTTTGAATCCAACTGGCTCGTATCCCATCATATTCTCAGCAGATGATTTCCTCGGATGGCGAATGTAAAATGGGAGAGTAGGGTTATTTTTTATCCGACAATTAATGCATTCCGGCTCAAGTGGCCTGGCCCGGCGTCTTCCTCATCTTCGCGACACAAAAATTTGCATAAAGTCACACCCACGCGTGCGCCATAACTCCCTTGGCGCGGAGCGCCTTGAAGATCCTGTAAGAATCCGCCAGGGTCTGAGGCGCGCCCTGCGTGCCCCAGTAGCGGTGCATGGGCTCTGTGTTCACGTGATGCTCAAAGTAAAACTCATCGACTAGGCCCATCAGCTCCGGGTCGCCCATCATCTGCCGCACCAGCGCCTCCTCCACTGGCGTGTTGTCGATGTCGAGCTTGAGCACCACAAAGTCCTCCGGATGCGCCGTCGCGCGGATGTACTCGAGCGCGTTGTCGGCATGCCCTGGCTCCGGGCTCACGGGGACGTTGAACCAGTGATACACCGGCTTCAGATGCGAGGGGATCTGGCACCAGACCAGCACGGGATCCTGGGATCGGGCCTCCCAGGCGAATATGCTGTCCCACTGCACGCCGCGCGCCGCGTACATGTCCTGGAACCAAGACTGGCTCGCGCCGCCTGAGCCGCTCTTGTATAAGCTGGCCCCAAGGTCGAAGAAGAACGCCCGCCCCAGCACCTTTTTGGACACGTTCCAGCTCACCACGAGGTAATCCTTGGACACAAGGTACTCCTCGCCCAGCAGACAGTAGAGCGGGGATCGCATCAACCCCGCCAGCGGCTCTATAAAGTCCGTTGAGATCTCGCCAGTGCAGTTGTTCCGGAATGTGAAGTACGAGAAGATGCTCGTCGGCCAGCGGTCCGCACGGTGTCCCCACTGCTGCACCTGCGCGCGCTGCAGGTTCGAACGCATGCACACCTCGTCTTGCAGGCGCTCGATGTTCTGCGTCCGATAGAGCTCGTAGGAAGAGGGCGAGTACTCCACAAACTGCCATATGCAGGAGGCGCGCGGAGGCTGCGGACGGCGATGGAAGGGCGCAGGGGTTTCGCACGATACGAGCGGATCCGCTGTCAACGAAAGATTGACTGCAACTATCGCAAACAGGACGAGCGCGGACGCCAGGGCTACTGGTTTCATGTCCTTGATCGCGGCCATAGTCCCCCGGACCGACCCACACTCCGGGCCTGCTTAAAATCATCATTATACAAACGGCCACGAGTTTGAGGCCCTTTCATGAAGCGTGGCGATTTCGGGTTGCACTTAAAACTATGAGTATGCGAGCGCGCCATCCCCCCTGGAGGGGTCCGCGCATACTTTTTTTTGCAACCCGCCCCAATCTAGATTAGGGCTCTTTCTGCTAGCAAAGGGCGCGCCCTAATCTAGAAGAGGGCTCTTTCTGCTAGAGGAGGGCTGCCGAGTCGGACACGACTGACCGCACACCGGGATCCTATCATAACTTGAATAATGATTCAAGCTAGATTGCCGTTGAATAATCAATTAACTCCACCGCTGCATATGCGTGCATATGTCTGTGAATGTATCACCGCCACACCACCACCACAGCGTCCGTCCGTCGTACGTCCACGCCATCAGAGCATGATGAGATGCGTGCCACACCATCGCGCGCGCAAGAGCCGATCATCCAGCCGACTCTTTCTGTCGAATCGTCATCAGCCAACAGTGGTCCAACACCTCCTTCACCTCAGAGAACTGCAAACCTAATTCTGACCATAATCATCGCGCGACGCGGCAAAAGGGCGTGGCATGTGTGCGTTCGCGGATGCACAGGTGTCTGAAGTATTTGATGCGTAGATGCTTTGTTGATCAAGTCGTCCAGATTATGTTTCTTTTTTTTGTTCATTGAATAACTTATTTTGCCCTCCTGAGGGGGGGGGAGAAGAGAAAGAAAGAAACAAAATGTATATCATCCAAGTAGCAGCTCACATAGCATATCTAGATGATTTAGTTGAAGAGATTGTTTCAAAAATGATAAAGGATATCAGTAGATCCACATACAGGACAGTATAGCGTTACCGAAATTCCATCATATTATCATCAATCACCAGGATATCAACTTGAATTAAAACGTTTGAATACACTATGGCGGGCGGACGTGACAGCAGGCCGCTTCTAAAACCATCATTATAGAAAAGGCCACGAGTTTGAGGCCCTTTCATGAAGCGTGGCGATTTCGGGTTGCACTTAAAACTATGAGTATGCGAGCGCGCCATCCCCCCTGACGGGGTCCGCGCATACTTTTTTTGCAACCCGCCCCTCCTCTAGCAGAACGAGCCCCAATCTAGAAGAGGGCTTGCTAGAGGAGGGCTGCCGAGTCGGACGACTGACCGTACACCGGGATCCTATCATAACTTGAATTTTAAAATGTTTGAATCGACTGACAGAGTCCACCGGGATATCAACTTGAATTAAAACGTTTGAATACACTATGGCGGGCGGACGTGACAGCAGGCCGCTTCTAAAACCATCATTATAGAAAAGGCCACGAGTTTGAGGTCCTTTCATGAAGCGTGGCGTTCTCGGGTTGCACTTAAAACTATGAGTATGCGAGCGCGCCATCCCCCCTGACGGGGTCCGCGCATACTTTTTTTGCAACCCGCCCC
>Ga0208260_1000330_pt1 | contig 18658 bp, 1 predicted proteins | sample CryBogCBH18Aug09_FD_184619 | JGI IMG/M metagenome (GOLD analysis project Ga0208260, IMG submission 184619) | Freshwater microbial communities from Crystal Bog, Wisconsin, USA - CBH18Aug09 (SPAdes) | ecosystem: Environmental > Aquatic > Freshwater > Lake | place: Crystal Bog, Wisconsin, USA...
AGTGGAGTGTAGTTTTAAAAACGTGTTTTGTACGACAGTGCCAAAACATATCTAGTATTTTTCTACTCCGATTTTGAGTGGTGTTATCTCAAAATTTGCCAAGTTGCATTATTTACTCTGCTAAGTAATTGCTCAAAAAATCGGAGTTTGACGCCTCCGCCAACATATTTTTTCAGAAAATATTAAAAAACACCAAACTTCAACACCAAAATAGCAATGGACCTTCCTCCAAATGATCCCATTCCGGATAATATTGATGATGACACCGAATTTGAACGATATCGCCAACGCACAGAAAATGCGGATATCACAGAACAAAGTTTCTCTGCTTTCGAAGGCGAATGGCTGCTACGCTCCTGTATTCTCCGTGGGAGTTTAGCGGAAATTCGGACCTTCCGTTCCAGAGGAATTATTATTAGCCCCATCTCCAATCAAAATACCAAGGCCCAGATCTTAGACATCATTCGCCAGGTGACTCTGGTACTGAATTTACGCCCGGATTGGAGGAACCTTCCTGAAGATTGGTTAGCGGCAGATAATGCCATTTTTCCTACTTCCAAACATGTCAACTTATTCATTCCCCTTCGCGACGCCGTTCTTGCTGGCTCGGATGGAGATGGAGTTTCGGAGTTCCATTCGGAACCACTAAATCCTCGCTCGGCCCAGCATCGCATCTATCCTCGATGCATTACCCTTGCAGGTCTCAAGGTAGCGAGTCTTCCCACCGGCTATTCGCAAACCGGTGGGATTAATATATTTGTCCAATTCCTGCCTCAGCACTGGCAATTGGATCATCTCACTGAAGCCCTGGTCTTTCGCAATTTTCCATTGGACTTACGTGGGGACATCACCAGGCTTCTTCTCCACTACTTGGATGAGTTTATCACGCATAAACTCCAAGCGGTCAACCTTGTTATTGACTACACCTTGCTCGTTGTTCCCATTTTGGTTCAACCTACCCGCTTGGAAGCCGTAGGTCTAGTTCTTCTCCCTCCTTTGCGTCCGGGGATCAACTTAACCCACTTGGCTCGTCTGCACACCCTGGTTGGCCTAAAAGATGCTATGCCTGCATTACTCTCACTTGGGTGGACGTCTCTTTTGATGGGGTCCACCCGAGGAGAAGTACTCAACCCAGCTCATCTTTCCCACATTCAATCCGCGGCCCCTTTAGAAATGCGAGTGACTGGATTGGAACGAGGTCTTCCGCTCAGCACTCTTCTCACGGCAGTATGGACGGATTCTTCCTTCTCTCCGCACTTCTTTGAGCACATTGCTGCAGCTTACATCACTCGATCCGTGATCTATTCTCACCACCCCACTTTCTTTATGGATACGGTCCTTCGTGCTCATGGCGCGGCGGATACTCTCCACCTGATTCTACGGGACCCCTCGGCCTCGCTGCTCGCGCCCAGACCGACTGTTGGCCGCGAACTGCGCACCCTTGTTGGTATCAACTCAGACGGCCTTTATGCCATCCCGGACCACGGATGTCTTTATCCCAAACCGATTGACCTCTACATCACGCTCTCATCCACTCATCGTGCAGTGCAACCCAGGTCCCCTTCCACTCGAGTGGGGAGCGAAGGTAGAGGCCGCTCCGGTGCTCGTCCACGTGCCAGTGGACGTGTCCGGACCCCCTCAGTACCCACGTCAGCGTCCACCTCGGCCAGACTCCTTCAAGTAGATGCGGGTATAGCTGCCCGCTATCAGGCCATGGTCTCGTCTCACCCCCTGATGGCTGACGTCATTCCTGAAGGTCAGCTCATACGGTCTGTCCTTGGTCGTCACTCAAACTCACTGGGTTTTCTTCCTCAGCCCTCCGCGCACCTCTCCATGAGGACGACGGCAACGACATGGATGACCTTCCAGACGTCCTCAACCCGGCGTACCAAGGTGGTGACGTCTAGGCATCTCCTTCCCTCCTTGATGGAAGTGTGTCCAACTTTTAGAATTTCCTCCTCTGAGTGGTTTCTATTCGCACCCAGTTCTGGAGTACGGGATAATGGTCTGGCCGCCAATCGTTTATGCACCTGGCTGGCAAACAAATTGTGTGTTCTCATACGATCTGTTACACATGCCACATCCCTCCTTAATCTCCATAATCTGTCCATCCACGAGTTTTGTCCGGACATTGCCTTCTATGTCCCTGGAACTAGCACACGGAACGAGAACGCAGTTGCAGCTCAGTCGGACCTCGACGATGACGATTTCCAAGAGTATCTTGCCTACAGAAACCGCGTCCTTGGAGGTGGAGCCCCGCCGGCGGTCCCAGTAGATCAAGCACCCCCCTCCGCGCTCCCTCCTTTGCTTGCTGCAACTCCCGACTTTACAGTAGTTACTTGTACTCTGAGTGCACGCACCACCCTTTCTTCCCTCTGCTCCATTACAGAGGATGAACTAGACTACCTTCAGTACAGGGAAAAAGTTCTTAAACTAGATGGTTTGACCGCTCAGCCCTCTTCAGACCAGGATCCCATGAGACTCCTGTCGAATACCACCACCTCCACTCCGGTACCAGTGGTACAACTCTCCCTGTCCGAGCTTTCCCCAAGCGCACCTATTCCGCCCCCCCCGGCGGCGAGTGCCCTTACGTCCTTCTCACAGATCGGCCCCTCGCCAGCACAGACCGATCCTGAAATACCCAGGACTCATCCAGTCCGACGTCATAGCCACAGAGTGTTCCCCCCCAGCCCTCTACCCGTCGACAGCTTTCTCCCGTTTTTCCTAAGTTACGCGCTTCACTGCTTACCGCAACGTTATCGCCACATCCCGGGACTCCTTCGCCACCGCCTTTTGGCCTCAGTCCCAGAGTACAATCCAGTAGCTTCCAACTCCTACACACGGCGTCTCCAGGACCTTCATTACGTCACAACGACCTTCCGTCCTCCCCCCTGTAGAGACCTCCGTCACGCCCGCAGGGTCGTAAGCTTGTTCCGCCAAGGTCCTCGGCAATGCCTTCGGAATCTTCTGTTTCTCAGTACCATTAGCTTAGGTGTTTCCCACCTCCCCCGGGCTTGTCACCGCCTCGCCTTCCTCCCTCAGTTCCAGACTCCTCCGGTAGGGTACTTCTGTCCCCGGGAGGCCGGCAGGTCGGTGGGGGGTGGCAAACGCCCGTCCACCAAACGCAGTCGCAACCTTTATTCGGATCCGTCCCAAGCCGGAGTCCTCCCTGCAAAGCCCAGAAAGAAGAAGAAACCTCCTCTCCTTCCAGGAGCCACATCTCCTATCCGTCGCTCATCCAAGTCTGAACGATCACCAGACCCCTGCTCACGCTCTCCGCCCAAGAAGAAGACATTTGCTCCCTCAGCGGTTGACAGCCCCCCCTCCTCGTTCTCACTCACTCCGTCGCAAGAGCCCGGCCAGACTCGCCCCCTTGCAGACATCCGTCAGGACCCTCGTATTGCGCACCAAGGCCCGGCCATCGGAATAGCTCCTACCTTGCTCCCGTTCACCGGCGAAGGACTCTTCTCCAAGACGGAACTATACTTCCCCATCTACGACTCCCATGGGAAGAAGAAGCGGTGGTCCCCCCTCGATTTAGCTATCTGCGAATATCGGGGAGTTCACGTCCGGCACACCCAAGCCATCCTCCCTTCGTACCAGTCCGCGTACCTCTGTACCCTTGACCCGGAATGGGACATCGATGCACAGGAGTACACCTCGTGTTATGGAAGGTTTGCGAACGATAATTTCCAAGATAAAACTATTAATTGTCGCCTGTGTCCATACACGGCACCCGGTTCGAAGGAACGTAAGCTGTACCTTATTGCCCTCCCCGGTGTCCGCATTCTCCCTGGGGAAGAACTTTATGCCAGTTATGGCCCCGATTACTGGTTGGATCATTTACCGACGCTTCCGCGCGAGGTCCGCCTGGCCTGTCTCCACAAGTATCAGTACCAGCCTGGTGTTCTCCTCAAGGCTGGCCTCCTGCGGGATGGCTCCCGGACCTCTGACTCGGCCACTAACATCCGTCAGTTCTTCAAACCTGAACGCTGCCTCCTGGCCTCCCGTGCCCTCCCTGACCAGAAAGTGTCCCCTTCTGAGACTTTCAGCCTGCTATTTTCGTCGCTTTCCCCGTCCTCATCTCCGTACAGAGAAACCGACACCTACGAATACAAACGCGCGGCCCTCTACGAATACTTAGAGAATGAACCAGTACTTCAGCTCCATCTCCAGGAGCCCTCCTCCATGTACCGAGTCTGCGCACCAGATGGATCATGTGGCATCCAGCTCGCTCTTTTATATTGGCTTCTTCCTGACGCAGATTGGAGTCCTACGTTCCTGGCCTCAGGCTATCAATCAGCATTCCTCAAATTTAAGCGCCGAGAAACAGGATCGCAACAACCCCAGATTTTAGCAGCACTTCGTCAGCTCCTTTCAGAACGAGCCCCTCCGGGCTCTCACGTTCACCGTACATTGCAGCTTTGGCACGATGGCCTTTCCCTGAACAACAACACTCCGATTACCCACTTGGAGGATTACCTGGAACTCCGCGAGGTCTGCTCCCTCATACGTGAGGGGTCCAACTCCTCGTTATTCACGGAATGTGCTGAGTCCGCCATAGACTCTCGTTCTGGTCGCGTCCCGGCCACTCTATACTACGATGCCAGATTCCCGACCCGCACCCAACAGTTCTCCGCTAAGGAACTCCGGCACATTCTCTCGCATCTCCACCGCCCTTCGGTACTCCGTGGTCAGCACTTTTACCCTTTTGGCAGTGACCCGAATTACGCACCGTGGCTCACCCAGGCCCTGGATCAAATTGTACAGAGACTCCTTCCGCCCCCAGACCCATCTCCCCCCCCTTCTCAGTCCCTGGATGCAGATTCAATCTTATCGCAGATCACCATCTCTTCCACCCCGGTCGTCGCCCACGCTTCTCCCGAGGACCCGTATGCAGTTCTCCTCGGACAAGATAATTTCTCCGACCTCTTCGACACCGGGTTCTTCTCCGTTCACCACCAACGGCAACCGATCGTCTTCCAGGAGGGGGAAGACTTACGCCTCTGGTTCTCCCCCACCAAACGATCAGACGACATTCACCTTGTGTCCTCCGCCCCCCAGACGGAACTCGCTCACCTAGTCGAAACAGGACAGATTCATCTTGGATGCGCGGTTCGAGCCTCATCCCTAGCGCTCCCAGTCAACTTATGTCGTCCGGACGGCTCCTGCGGTCTTCAACTGGCCTGTGTTGCCCTCCTGGAACAGGACCCCTGGGTCCTTCACACGCAAGCCCCTTGGTACTTTGCTTCCCCGGCCCGGATGTCCCTGCTTCAACACACCCTCGCAAAGTGGGTGCACGATGGAAGCCTACCTCCCGCAACGCTCGCGAAAATCAAGGGCACCCTAGCCTGGCTCTCCCAACCGACACCCATGCTTCCTGTGCGATTTTGGTTTACCAACGTGGATGTACATCATGTCCTCCGGTACTATCATCGGACCGCAACTCTATGGACTCAACCCCCCGGGGACGAATGGGCCGACTGGCTTGTCCTGGATTGCTCCACTGCCTCCAGCGTACTTGCGTCTCGAGCCACCTACAGAGAACTCGCAGACTCTCTGTCCCCCGTTCGCCTTCACGGGGCACTCACCCAGTCGCACTTCTCCCCGTGGCGCGCCCCTGAGACTCTTCTCGCGGCCCTGCCTCAGGCCCTCCGGGGACTCATCTCCGAGTCCATGCCGGGGTCTCACCCTCATCAACTTGGTGTTCCGACCACAGTAGCAATCCTAACCGGGCAACCAGGAGTAGTCATCCTCTCCAGACCCAGTCGTCTCGAGGCTACCTTCTCCCAACACACCCCAGTTACTCCAGTCCCCTGTAGCAGCCCCGACTCTCCAGACACAGAGGTCACCTCACCTAGCGCCTCCTCGTCTGCCTCCGGGCCACCCATTCGAGAGCTCCCTGCCTCAACGGAGCTCTGTCCTCGGGACCTCAGCTCCCCATCATCCGCGGCAGCTCCAGCAGCCTCCAGCAGTCTCCTTCACCGCCCCGGGAGACCTCTCACACTTGCTGACTTTCCCACTCCGACACCGCCGTCCATTCCGTCCCCACCCGGATCGCCGTATCACCAGCGGTTCCCCGCGGTTACTGCCTCACCGCCTGACCTGCGCAGAGGCCCTTGCCCTCCTATTGGGATTTGGCCCTCTGCCGCATCTCGGAAGCGCACGAGCAAGGACTGGTATGAGACTCTTCTAGACCCGGCCCCGACCCCTCATTCCCATGGCTATCAACCCCTTCAGTCCACGGGGGGTCCGTTCTCGGTTTTCACCGCACTCCTCGCCACCATGAATTACGGTCCAGATACGGTCTTGACTCTCTGGAAGCGCGCGGAATTGTACCTCACCCAGGCTTGGACTCATCCGGATTGTTATCTCTCAGAAGACAGCAATCTCCACACCTCCCACTCCCTCGGAGGACGGCGGAAGCAATCCTTGTCCACGCTCTCGGGTCTCGTCCTCCCGTACGTCCCCAGTCTCTTGGAAGTCTTCCAACGCCTTTGCTCTCAGACCATTCACCCAGTCATGTTTTACATCCTCTCGGGCGCCTACTCCGGTCCACTACAGGTCATTGACACGGTCTCCTCTCAGTCCACCTGGTATCAGGTGGAAAACCACAGTTCCCTACTCAAACGATTCCCACGGAACCCCTTCCTGACATTACTGGACTCCCGGGGCGCTGTCCACGGCACCTCGGGACCCTCTACCGTCCCCTTTCAGCCGGACACTTTCGTCCCAACGGGGCTCACCCCGTACTATCCGCCTTCCCCTTCTCCAGCAAAACCGCCGGAGGACCGGAACGCGTTCGGATCCACAGCCCTCTCCGACTTCCTTCACCTCTATCCCGAGGCGTTCGAACTCAATCATCACGGGGACTCTGGGCTCGAAAACGACTTTCGGATTGTCTACTTTAACATCAATGGCCTTGACGGCTTCAAACACGCCGAACTTCTTGCTTTCATGTCCTCCTCCAGTGTCGACTGCCTCGTTCTCATTGACGCCCGAGTCCCCAAACAGCACGCGCGCCATTACCTTCGTGAAACCCGCGCTGAACTTGGTCCAGGAGCGATTTGTCTTGTCTCATCTCCGAGTCCCACCTCCTCCTCCGCGGATGACTCCGATTCGATTAAGGTCGGCGGCAACGTCATCATTCTCAACGCTCGCTGGGGGCCCTCTCTGGTCCAGTTCAAATCCGACCCATCTGGCCTGTGCGTGGTCGACGAAGCCATCGTAGGCACCGCTCACGGTCGCCTCCAGATCCTAGCCACCTATTGGCCTTTTCCGACCCCTCTTACAAGTGGCTCGACCGACGACATCGACGGACGCACCCGGCGGGGTTTATACCATCGTCTCACCTCCTACCTCAAGTCCGACAAGTCCCCTGCCTCCCCGCTGTCTTACGTGCAATCCACTATCCAGTTCTGGATGCACCGACACATGTCGACTCCGGGAAATCACTCCCTATGTGGAGGCGATTTCAATTGCTGCTGGGATGGTCGCCCTGACGGAGTAGGCTACGCGACCCCTCTCCGAGAATGGGCTGACGCCATCGGTTACAGCTCGCGTCACTCCGTCTCTTATCCGAACCCCGCAGTATTTATCACCAGACCGTCCTCAAACCTCCTTGGGGGGACTGAGATTGACCACGTTCTCCACACTAGTCCCTCCATGATTCCCTCCCAATATGACACTGGATCCGTGGGAGGCCTATGGCTTGGCATGTCTGATCACCGTCCTGTGGTGGCCTCTTATGGGGGTCTCCTTCCCCACGGATCCCGGGAGCGATTCTCCCGTGCGTACAGTCAGACCCGCACACTTCACATCAGCCGATTTCGTCCGTCCCCCAAACAACTCAAGGACTACCAAGACGCTCTCGCAACATCATGGGTTCGCCTCGACGGCCCTCCTGCCTCTCCTGATCAGGCGACCTGTCAGCTCCAGCACCTCACTGACATTTCCCTCACCGCATCCCTCACCAGAAAGCGTTGGAAAGTGCGCAACCGATACAAGGAACACTGGAGTCCGACTTACGCGGCCCTGCAGGCCCAACTCGTTGCAATGATTCGTATACAGCGGCATTTGGGCATCCTCCCACTCCCCCCGCGTCTTCGCAAATGGGATTCCCCACTTGAAATTCAACAAGGGATCTCCAACGTGGTCCGGGAATGGGAAAAAACCGTCTCCTCCCTTACCTTCCACGGCGGCGTCCCTCCGGAGGTTTGGGGCACCGGGCTCACCCCCCAGGAGTGGCGCTCCCAGGATGTCTCCAACTCATCTAGCCTTCGACTTGCGGCCCTCAGTACTTTCAAACTTCTTCGGGCGAACTTACATGCACGGAAGCGCAAAGAATACTCCACTCGTGTTTCGGCCTACATTGCACAACGCGAAGAGAATATCCTTGTCGCTGACGTCCACGGTGCTATACAATCCCTCCTCAACGAGCGTCCGGCCAACCCTCCCCTGGAACAATACGACTTTGGGGACGCGGAATACACGCCGCGCAACCCGGAGGAACTCCATCATTATCTAACTGAGATGTTCGACCGTCACTTCCAATCGCTTCCAACCCCCGCCCCCGCCCTTCACAATGGTACGCTGAGCTGGGACGACATCGCTCACGGCTCCTTTGAGGACTTCCGTCGGCACTACTCCTCCTTGAACATTCCTCTTAGTGATGGCGACCGTCCCGACACATTGCACGTGCTCTGGGAGGCGCTCCGTACGTCCCCTCGGAGGGACCGGGTTCAGGCCGACCTCCAAGTCCTCCTCTCGGACCCTCCCTCCCTGGATGAATTCACGGCGATCTTGCACGACAAAGCGGGGCACTCCTCCGGCGGACCCTCTGGCCTTCAATACAAACACGTTCAGAATTGGTCCCCCGCTATGGTCTCCGAAGCCTATCACTGTCTCGTCACCATGTGGACTCAACACCATACCCCGGACGCTTGGAAATGGAAATGGCTCGTGCCCATCCCGAAGGGATCTTCGGACAAAATTCAGGACATGAGACCTATCATGCTTATGGAGGTCCTTCGTAAACTGTGGACAGGCCTCATCGTCAAACGTATTACGACGTCCCTCCAGAAGCACGGAGTTCTCTCCCTCAACCAACATGGCTATCTCCCCAAGCGCGGCACAGATACCGCCAATCTCCAACTGCTCAACACGCTGGAGACGGCTTGGGATGAACAACGCTCTCTTTACGGCTGCTCCTGGGATATGAAGAAGGCCTTCGACTCTGTCTCCAAGCCCCTCATCCTACTCTGCTGGCAGCGTCTCGGAGTTCCCCTGGCCATTGCCCAGTGGTTAGTTGACCTCGATGAAGCGGGATATACCATTGTACGCACCCCGTATGCTCTTGAGAAATGGGACCTTGCGGGTCTCGAAGGCATCCGCCACCTATCCTTCAATCCGGAACGAGGGACCGGCCAAGGCGACATTCACAGTCCCTTCACCTGGCTCGCAGTATTCGACGTTCTCCTCACGATGTTGGAGAACACGCCCTCTACGGAGCACCAGTTTCTACTGCGGCGACCCGACGGGTCCCTGTACGTAGCCCGGGACATCTGCTTTGCCGACGACCTCCAGTCTTTTGGGTCCACATTGGAAGGGCTACAACGCACTGCGGATTTGGTCTCTACCTACGCCATGGTCTTTAACCTCTCGATCGCCTCGCACAAACTCCGGGCGTTCTATTTCCGGGGTATGGCCTCTCCACCGCCGGACCCCCTTCATATCTTGGTGCACGGCCCTGGTTGGATCCCCCAGCCCGTCTTCCTGAAGTCTGAAGGCACCTTCAAGAGTCTCGGGGTGGAGTACCCTATCAATCCCGGCGACTCCACTTCCTTTGCACTCATGAAGCGGAAGCTCCTCGTGTCTATTCGTGCAATCTCCATCAAGAAAGCCTCCGCCCGGGCTGTCAACACTGTCATTTCCAAGTGCTTGTACAATCGGGGAGCGTATGTGGGAGTGCTCTCCTCGTGGTCCCTGGCCCAGTGTGAAGAACTCGACAAGATATTTGCCACCGAAATTCGCCGACGTACCAAAAACATGAAGTCATCCCAACTGGAGAACCTGTTTCAGCCTGCCCGTGAAGGAGGATTGGGTTACCAGCGCATCTCCGACATCATCCAACACCGGAAGCGCTCGAGCATCAACCGGATCCTTCGCTCGGGTGATCACTGGTCTCGTTGGGCAGCGGACGCACTTCTTCGACGGGGACACCGCCTCCCCCACCACCTACCGTTGCCCGCGATTACTCCTCAACTGGTCCGCCCGGGCTTCTGGGTCTCCAGCCTCATCGAATATGGTTGGAAAGGCAATGCGTGCTTAACCAAACAGACCTCTCAACCGACCCAGCAGGCCTATCCCTCCCTCCACCAGTCCCTGGTAGGATCCCCGATCCCAGGACACAAGTGGTCTCCCTCGAATTTGAAATGCCTGCACGCGTTCCATCTATCGACGTACGGTGACCTGGTCACATGGGACCGCGCGTCCTCTCACTGGTCCTGGCGGGAAGTCAACGGCCCGAAAGCCCTTGAGGGAGCTCTCTCAACTCTTGCCTTACCACAAGACACTGCTGTTCCCCTTCTACCCGGACAAGCATGGCACCTCTCTTCGGACAAGTTCCTTGCAGGCTCCAGCACAATCACCGAAATAATGTTCACCAACCTTTCACCTACGGCATGGGGATACTCGCTCACGGTCCTGTACCGTCGCTGGCACCTCCTTACCTCACCGACATCGCCCCCTCCCGGGACCATCCTTCGTAATCCTTCGCGGCTTCTAGTGTACCACGGATCTATGGCAACCCACGATTGGTTTCCCGAGATCTTTGGCACCCTTGATACCTGTGCGACCCTTCTCACTTTAGTCACCTCACCTGGTCACCCTACACCTCCTGGAGCCCTGCCTGGTGCCCTCTCCACCCTGGACGCCCTGCCTCTCACGGTCGAGATCTATAGGTCGGTCCCCTTTCTGCCTCCATCCTATGTGGGCCATTCTCGCCCGGCTCCGCCTATCCTCGAACCCAGACCCTCCACCCCGACGGCAGGGTCCCCCACAACTCACGTGTACCTTGCGTTCCACGCCTCCACGGGGTACTCCCCTCTCCACCAAGCGGTCAACCACGGCGTCCACCGTCTCTCCCTGTCCCTCCTGCACACTACCGATCACGACTCGTGGACCTCCCTCCTCTTCTGTGATACGTTGGACCGCACACACGCACGTCCTACCGCCCAGGCAGTCCTGCTCATGGGTATTCTTCGAGCCCTATGGGATCACCACTCCTCTTCGTCTGACACTCCCCTGATCCTGCACATCCCGGACCCTGCTTTAGTCAAGTCCCTCCGGTCCCCCCCAAGCACCTTCTCCAGCGAGGTCACGGAATGGCTCAACGGCCGGGTCCAGCTCCTCCTCTCTCCGCTTGTCTCGATTCAACACTCCGGCCCGGTCCCAACCCTTCCCGACGGATCCACACCTTCGGAGCTTGGTATGTACCTGGCGCAGTCCTACGCTTCCACTGGCATCTCCCCCTTGTCCCCGGACCTTCTGGCGCCGGGGCCCCCACTTCGGGAGCTTGCCTTCTCCATCCTCCCTTTTGCTGACTGTTTCCCCGTCGGCGCCCTCCACGACTCCTGGTCCTGGCGGGATCTCTTCACGGGGGACCCCCTCCTCGTCCCGCTCGAACACCGGGTCCAATGCCTCCGCCGGATCCAAGCACAGCGAGACCGAGATCAGAACCGTGCGCAACGCCTGGACCCCCCCATCTGGGAAGACGTCACCATGAGTTTTGCCTCCAAAGTCCTCGACCTTCCTTGTCTCCCTCAAGGCTCCCGTTGCCACTACGAAAAGCTCCTTCACGAAAGGCACTGGACTGTGGGGCACAACTCCTCCAAGGAAGCCGCCACCCCTCTCGAACGCCGGACGCTTCTCACTTGCTCACTCTGTTCCTCTCCTGATCGTCACTCCGACGACACTTACGACCACGTCTTCCGTCTGTGTCCTCACCCCCTCCTCCACCACTGCAGAACCGAGCTGAACCGGCAACTTGACCAATACCCGCTCCACACGGACCTGGAACAGCGACTCATCCCGCACATCATACAGTTGGTCCTTTCTCCAGAGGGGCATCGGATCTGCCTCGGCAACTGGAACTCAATCCAACTAACCTCCCTGTCCTCTGTCCTCACCTCCACCGACACCCCCGAGGCCATTGAGGCGGTCCTTCTTGACTTCTCCCGCTTCCTTGTTCCCCGAATAGAATCGATTTGGGAAGCCCGTAAGCAGGCCAAGTACATCGAAGCCGTTGAGCACAGTGACGGGGCAGACCCGGTCACTCTTCGGGTCCTCCAGCGCAAGTTCAAACCGTTCTCTCCTCGCCCGATTAAGGAACCGAAAGTATTCTACGGTGTCCGGCTGGGTCACGTTCCTGGCGTTTATACCTCCTGGAAAGAGGCCAAGCCCCACACCATAGGTATACGGAGCGACTACAAGAAATTCAAAACACGCAGGAAAGCGGAGGAGTACATCGCCCAGCCGGTGACCCTCGGTCAACCTCCCCTCCCCAACCCTGACGTCGTTCTATACACGGATGGCTCCGCCTCTTTAGACCCGCCCTCGGCAGGATGGGGTGTCTTCATCTCCAGATCTCTCGCTCCCTCCGCTTCCGTTTGGGGCCCCGTCATCACGGACTCCTCTGACCCCGACTGGATCGGCGCTCTCCGCCCCACGAACAATGCGGGCGAGATCTGCGCGTTTTATCACGCCCTCCTCTGGGTTCGTGGCGGAGCCCGCTCTTCCTCCTCTGTGGCCCGGAAACGCATCAATCTCCTCACCGACAGCGAATACTGCGTCCGGCTCTTCGGCGACAACTCCATCAAACCCCGCTCCAACAAGGTCCTCATTCAGCGGGTCCGGTCCCTTCTCAGTGCAGTCCGCCGGCATCATGACCTGTCCATCTCCTGGGTCAAAGCCCACACGGGACTCGCTACCACGGAGGCGGTGGGGAACGCCAAGGCGGACTGCCTCGCCGCCAGAGGCAGAACAGGCTCTTCCGGCGCAACCGTACACCCCTCCTTAACCTCCTCTCGCTCCCTACGGAGACGCACCTACTGTGGACCCACGGACCCTCGTCGCCGGCCGAGACGCCGCCTCCCCCTCTCGTCGGTTTTGCGCCCCTCACACTTTGCCCATCACCTTTCTCTCCCCGACCGGGCTATTCTGTTACGCGTCGCTCGGTCATGTCGTGACATCTCCCCCGCTCCCGCGGCCACCACTCCTGTAGGCTTTGGGGACACCGTGGGGGACTAAGTGTTACCTCCGGGTGAAGGCACCCGGAGCTCCCCACTCGGTCACGGGGCTTGCCAGTTGGTACATGGGGAGTGGTTTTTTCGGTGGGGGGTGCGGTTTCTCATATCTCACTTCTGTTAGTAGTTCTAACTTCCCTGCCGTAATTAACTATAAGATTTTCCGGAAACTACTTAAGATGCTGGTCATCATAGCCATTCCATTCCCTCCTTCTTGTCTAGAAGTAGTTGGAGGGTGGGTGGTTGGAGCTGGTTATCTGCTACTACCCTAGCTTTACTTCACCACAATGTTAACTACTATACATGGTGATTTAGTGTGTTTATCCCCAACAAATTAGGAACTACGATACCAAGCGCAGTTTGAGTAGGAGTTTACTATCTATCTTAGCTAATGCAAACATTAATATTTAAAGCTCACGTCAATCGTCATTTCCCAAGCGTCTACGTTTGTTCAAATTTTCATTTAAGACTGAAATGAGCCCACTCCTTCATATTTAATGCGCCTTCACCTCGCGGCTTCTTGGCGCGGAAATATACATTATCAGTTTAATTTCCCTGACATCTTTAATTACGTCGAACCGCTTACATTCTGTTTACCCCGTTCATCACTTAAAATCGCGCAGACTTCTGTAATAACAAATTAGCGTAACCTTTCAACATGAGTTTCTGTACTTACACTATATTGGGCGGATTCAAAATATTATTTTGGTACGTCCAAGTCGTAAACTCAATTCCACCATGATCTGAAATAAGTAAATGTTAAAAACTTTGAATTTTCATTGATTGTCTGCCCTCTTACTAATTCAGGAATCAAAATATTATTACAACAAAATCCAATATCTTGATTATTTATCTGCAAGAAAGGAGTTCATTTTTACTGTACCAAATATTAGATTGAAATACTTATCTTACCTCTTCATAACTTTGCTCAGTATCAAATGCAAGCTCTGTACTTACACTATATTGGGCGTATTCACAACTAACTCTGCGGAGGATTTTAATACTGTAAAGGAATGCGATGTATGTAGACAGAATCTGATAAATTCGAAATTCTTACCGAGACTTGATTAAAGAAGTTGTAAGTTATAGCGAAAATGTTCAATAGCTACACTTACCTTATAACTAATTCTGCCGAGAATTTTAACACTATAAACCACGATAACAATAATGACTATTTGCGATGCTTACATTCCGAGAATTACCTTGCCTCATCATAACTTTGCGCAGTATCAAACTTAATTTCTGCTACAAAACAGCATAAGCAATCTTTAGATAGAACGGAGGTTTACCTGGCCTACCCCTGTAGAAGACGAGGAGCCAACGCTTAGACTGAACACAATCAATACAACTGTGAATCATAAGATACCCGGTGCTGTAGCGAAAATGTTCAATAGCTATACTTACCTTATCCAAGATACGACTTACTTATGCTGCGATTATAGCTAGAAATAAAATGCTTGATACCTGTATATGATAAGAAATCAAGAGCATTTGCAAATATCTTACCTGCACAATTTTTAATTTTTTATGAGACCCACTTCAACGCCAAAAATTGAACACGAAGATAACTTTTTCATAGAACTTGACCTACTTTCATTTTTGCCGACAAAAAATAACTTCTCTTTCATTGGAATCGATCCCACGATCAACATGTCGGGCCCGCCCCCTATGGGGGCGGGCTACAAATTTTGCCGGTCTTGCTCGATTGAGTGGCAAACATGATACGGTAAATTACACCCCCATCTCGTGCTGCACTTATTCCTATTCTCCCTTTAATAGAGGGGGACCAGGATTCAGCTGCGCTACCCCTCTATTAAAATATTTCACTGGTTTTAATCTTTAATTTTTTCTTAACTACATGTGAAAATGAGCTATGATGCTGGAATGGCCCAGCTGATCAGGTGAGTTAGGACGTAAATAATTTAACCTGGCCTCGAAATCGAACCCACATTTACTTTTCATTCGTCAAGTCTCTTAATCTATTTAATTTCTTTTTCAGGCGCCTCCCGCATCAAGCAAACTGATGCGTATTTAGTTTAAATGATATACTTTGGTTAGAAAAATTGTAACCTGAAGTACACTGATATCTTTTCTTGAATTTATTAGTGTGGGCAACAGCTCACTAATGCTCAATAATTTGACACACCACTTTTGTACTGGCTGTGCCTATTGGTTTAAGATATAGCATGGCTACGCGCACCGCCTAAGAGGGCGGCGGGTTGCCTTATCCTCTTACTTATTGGTACTACTTACTTAACTATTATCTTCTTGTTGAAGGCCTGTACTCACTCTTCATGACATAAATTTTCATTTACGTTTGAAAAGAGAGTACGTACTCCCGTAAGCTGTAGCATGTATAAGGATATAAGTTACTGCCATTCTATGCGTTCATCCCTCCTTAGATTGGTGCGATTAGTAGCTAGTAGATACTTGGTAGTGGGGGGTACCCCCCATCGCAGCTACTTGCTTATATCCTTTGCTACTCCTGCTGACCGGAACGACGACTTAGCTTCTAACTACTAAAAAATTCGTCATTCTTCTACCGGAATCGATCCCAAGGTTACATTTATACCTCCCTGCTGCCAACCATACCTCCCTGCTGCCCCCTATACCTCGCAGCTGCCCCCTATACCTTTCTGCGGCCTCCTATACCTCCCTACTGACTCCTGTACCTCCCTGCTGCCTCCTATACCTCGCAGCTACCCCCTATACCTCCCTGCTGCCTCCTATACCTCCCTGCTGCCCCCTATATCCCCATGCTGCCTCCTATAGCTCCCTGCTGCCTCTTATACCTCCCTGCTGCCCCCTATACCCCTGCTGCCCCTTTATCTCCCTGCTTCCTCCAATACCTACCCGCTGCCTCCTACACCTCACTGCGGCCTTCTATACCTCCCTGCTGCCTCCTGTACCTCCCTGCAGCTTCCTATAGCTCCCTGCAGCTTCCTATACCTCCCTGCTGCCTCCTATAGCTCCCCGCGGCCTCCTATACCTCCCTGCTTCCTCCTATACCTCCTTGCTGCCTCCATTACCTCCCCGCTTCCCCCAATACCTCCCTGCTGCCTCCTATAGCTCCCTGCTGCCTCCTATAGCTCCCCGCTGCCTCCTATACCTCCCCGCTGACTCCTGTATCCCCCTGCTTACTCATATCTTTGTTGACCTGTATTCACTATTAAATTTTCATCTCCTACATTTGAAACAGTACGCTCTCCCGTTGGCTATACCTTGTATTACTAATACTTTTAATTACTGGCATTCTATTTGCTCATCCCTTTAAGTTCTTGTTGTGATTAGTAGTAGATAGATACTTGATGGGCTTCCGCCCACCTCAGCTTCTTATATCATTCTTTGCTGTTGGCCAGGACGGCGGCTACTATGCTATTTACTGTAAAATTATTCACGCTATCTCCTAAATCGATCCCACGATCGTATTCTCTGGGGGCAGGCCGCAGGTATTGGCTTGGTCTGATTCTTGTCAGCTTTTACAACCACTTCTATTTACCGCTTGCCCCTCTTCACTCCTACTATAAATCTATGATATTAACAATATTTATCCCTGCCTTATGGCTTGGTTGAATTAGTTGGAGGGAGTTATATTTTTATTGATACCGCCCGCCACAGCGTATGCTACTATGCTATTTACTGTAAAATTATTCACGCTATCTCCTAAATCGATCCCACGATCGTATTCTCTGGGGGCAGGCCGCAGGTATTGGCTTGGTCTGATTCTTGTCAGCTTTTATCACCACTTCTATTTACCGCTTGCCCCTCTTCACTACAAAATCTATGATATTAACAATATTTATCCCTGCCTTATGGCTTGGTTGAATTAGTTGGAGGGAGTTATATCTTTATTGATACCGCCCGCCACAGCGTATGCTAGGAGCCCAACTGTCCTTACACTGTCCTTATCCACCACCCTTGTGAGCTCTGTATCAGACACGTGGCGCCATCATTAAATTATTCATGTCATTAACCGCACATAAAAAACTGCGTTATAAGAAATTACTAACAGCAAAAAAGAGATGGAAGCAGTCGTCTGTAATAAGAAATTAACGTAACTTTTCAACATCATCAGTTTCTGTACTTACATTATATTTGGCGGATTTACAGGTAACTTTGCGAAGGATTTCAATACTGTCAACTATAATGATAATAATAACGATATAATATTACGCTACGACTTGCAATTCTATAATTCCAAAAATTATACTTTGTACATCCACTCAATTCCTCCATGATCTGAAATAAGTAAAAGTTAAGAACTTTGTAATTCTTTGATTTTCTGTCCTCTTACTAATTGAGAATGGGCTACAATTTTTGCCGGTCTTGCTCGAAAGCGGACTCCTGTAATAAGAAAGAATTAGTGCAACTTTTCAGCATCAATTTCTACACTCACCCTACATTCGGCGGATTAATAACTAATTCTGCCGAGGATTTTAACACTATAAACCACGATAACAATAATGACTATTTGCGATGCTTACATTCCGAGAATTACCTTACCTTATCATAACTTTGCGCAGTATCGAACTTAATTTCTCCTCAAAACGGCATAAGCAATCTTTAGATAGAACGTAGGTTTACCTGCCCTAATACCCGCAAAAAGAGATCCAATCGGACTCCTGTAATAAGAAAGAATTAGTGCAACTTTTCAGCATCAATTTCTACACTCACCTTACATTCGGCGAATATATAACTAATTCTGCCGAGGATTTTAACACTATAAACCACGATAACAATAATGACTATTTGCGATGCTGCAATCTTTAGATAGAACGTAGGTTTACCTGGCCTTTCCCTGTAGAAGACGACGAGTCAACGCTTAGATTGAAAACAACCAATATAACTGTGAATCATAACATACCCGCTCTGCTGTAGCGAAAATGTTCAATAACTATACTTACCTTATCCAAGATACGACTTACTTATGCTACGATTATAGCTAGAAATAAAATGCTTGATACCTGTATATAATAAGAAATCAAGAGCATCTTACCTGCACAATTTTTAATTTTTTATGAGACCCACTTCAACGCCAAAAATTGAACACGAAGATAACTTTTTCATAGAACTTGACTTACTTTCATTTTGGCCGACAAAAAATTACTGCTCTTTCATTGGAATCGATCCCACGATAAACATGTCGGGCCCGCCCCCTACGGGGGCGGGCTACAATTTTTGCCGGTCTTGCTCGATTGAGTTGCAAACATGATACGGTAAATTACGGTCAGATTATTACTGCTCTCATTACTATTCTCGATTTAATAGAGGGGGACCAGGATTCAGCTGCGCTACCCCTCTATTAAAATATTTCACTGGTTTTAATCTTTAATTTTTTCTTAACTACATGTGAA
>Ga0208260_1000332_pt1 | contig 18635 bp, 19 predicted proteins | sample CryBogCBH18Aug09_FD_184619 | JGI IMG/M metagenome (GOLD analysis project Ga0208260, IMG submission 184619) | Freshwater microbial communities from Crystal Bog, Wisconsin, USA - CBH18Aug09 (SPAdes) | ecosystem: Environmental > Aquatic > Freshwater > Lake | place: Crystal Bog, Wisconsin, USA...
AATTTTATGTGAGAGATAAAATTAAAAATATTAATAGCGATAAAATGCTGTATGACTAGCTTGTTAAGTTCCTAGCTGTTTCTAGCTGTCCCCAAATGTTCCGATTTTGATGAACAGTTCATACCCTCGGCCTGCAGCGCCGTGATCGCGTCGCGCGGCGACTCCGCGCGGTGGAGCAGGATGCTGTAGACGAAGCGGTTGGCCGGGGCCGAGGCCGAGAGGTACTTTGCGCGCACCGCCTCGAAGAACGCGTCCGACGCGTCGCGCGGCCAGCCGACGATGCTGGGTAGGAGCGTCCACACGGGATGGGGCGTAGCGGTGATAATCGCCCGGCATCGACCGGCTCCTCAGCGCACATTCGCCGAAGCGCCGCGAGGCCGTTTTTATACAGCGGCGTGACAACCGTGGCGGACCGATGCGCCGGCGAGCCCGTCGTGTACAAAAAGAAAGAAGGTTCATCCACCCGCAATGCGCCGACGACTGAGCGAGCCGCGGCGCGTCGTGGAGGAGGAGGAGATAGCCCCCGAGCAGATCTGGTCCGTGTCTGCTTCGTCCGACTACGCGTGGCCCGCGGCGTGGATCGCGAGCCCGTCCAGCGTGCTGGACCCCGACGAGTCCACGATGTGGAACGCGCGGTCGTTCGCCCCCGCGTGGATCCGGTTCGACCTCGGGCACGCCGCCCTGCCCATCGAGCGGCTGGAGCTGCTCCCGTCGATGGAGCCAAAGGTCGGCACCGTCGAGCACCGCATCAGGATGGGCCAGAACGCCAGCAGCATGGACACGGTCGCGATCGTCGGCGGCCCGTGCCGCGACAGGGAGTGGATCCATTGCCGGTTCCCGCAGCCCCGGCGCGCGCGGTTTGTGGAGATCCTCACGACCAAGAGCCCCAGCTGGGTCGCGTGGATCCGCGTGCGGCTGTGGACGGAGCGCCGCTAGTGGGCCTGGTGGCTTAAAAATAAAAATTGCACACGTGTATGTTGCCTTGACACACCAACGATGGCCTCACTCAACGAGTTTTATCTCACGCACGTAGCATCCGCAGCTACGAGAGAGATGGTCGACGCGCACGCCGTGCTCCACGGCGGCCGTCTGGACACGCTGTGCTACGTCACATCCGCCGCCGTTGCATGGCTCCTGTCGGGCGTTGACTGCGCGCCCCCTTTCGCTGGCGTATGGGTCAACCAGGGCACCGGGCCAGCGGACGCAGATCGCGTTATTGCGTTTGGCCACGACGACGGCGACGAGTTCGACGAGGAGCATACGCTTGTGGCGCTTGCGCGCGGCGGGGGGACCATCATCATCGATAGCTGCCTAGCAGAGGGCCGCGCGCTGACCGTGCGCGTGCTCGATGCCATGCCCCCGCCAGGCCAGGGGGCGCGCTTTGTGCTCCTACCCTAGCAGCGTCGTGCTACAGCGCGGCCTTGGGATGGTCGGGCTTGGTAGCATCCACAGCAGGGCCGCCCACCCTAAATTTCATTTCCGCGCTTACGTCTGGTAGCAGTACACGTGTCCTCCCGCCAGCCATGGCCAGCCAGCTCCTGCTCCCCGTGTCCGTCTACGCGTACGACCGACGGCTGCGGCAGTACCGCCTCAAGGCCTGCTTCCAGTGCTCCGTGTGCGGCCCGCCGCTGCCGAAGATCCTGACGTGCAGCGCGGGGATGGGGCTGCTCGGCGAGAACGTCGAGCTCCGCAAGTCCGCGATGCGCGCGCCCGCCGTGGTCCTGCAGAAGGGCGTGCGCACCCGGATCTACAACGCGTCGTGCGAGGAGGTCCCCGCGCTGCCGCCCGCCATGGCGCCGCTGCGCGTCCACCGGTCGTACGAGCTGCCGCACGTCAACATCGCCACGCTCCTGGCGCACTACCGCCTGCGCGCCGACGGCGCCCTGGTCCTCGTCGACGCGGGGCACCTGCACTGCACCATGTGCTACGTGCCCGAGGAGATGGACGCCAACTACCTCCGGCCGCACCTCCAGTCGCGCGCGCACTCCATCCGCAAGCTGCTGCGCGACCGCCGCCTCGTGGTCGAGATGGGCGAGAACCGCGCGCCGAGCGTGTTCAGCTGCGAGACGCTGAGGCGCAGGGGCTGATGTGATGGGCGTGAATAAAGGGCGGGAGTATAAAAGTGGCGATGTTGGATCGGCACCACTGGGCAGCATGAGTCTCACGTTTCTCCGGATCAAGTTTGTGAATGGGACCACCATTCTCAACCCCAACAACTCGCAGTTGGACGAGTTTTTTAGGTCGTGTGTGAATTTGGACGATATGGCCATGCGGATGAGCATTGATCATATGACTGATGAGACAAAAATGAAACCCGGGTATAGGCATAGCAAGATGCCCTATTCGACATACACGTACGGCACGACTTCGAAGTATGTGATCGCGTTTTCGGGAGCAGATAAGAAGCTTTTCTTGCTCGATACGCGGGACCATTCGACGTATGGTTTTGAGTACACAGAGAAGCTCAAGCATTTTAGTAGAGTCGATACATATGGGCATTCCTATGAAATTGCAGAGATGAGGGAGGTGGCGCGGACCATGCCCGTGTCCATGGCAGATATAGACTCGATCACCCGAGTGAGCCATGACCAGATGGCTGCGGAGCGGGCCGGCATGCAGATGCAGATTCAGCAGAGTCACGATCAAATGGCCATTGAACGAGAGGCCATGCGTGCTCGTTTTGATCAGCAGATGTCTGCATTTTATGGAGAGACCATGAGGGTTGAGGAGGCTGTGGCTGCCAGAATGGTGCATTTTGGAACAGAGATGAGAGGCGGTTTGAACGAGGTGAGAACCACCACCAATCAACTGACCAACTTCTTCTATGCCTGGGTTGTCATATTTGGCATCGCGATCGTGGCAGCCACCGTGAGTACGACCAATAAGATAACAGACGTAAGCAACAGGGTCAATCAGGTCGACGCGGACCGGGTGAAGCTTGAAACGTATGTGCGGGGGCTGGAGGTCAAAGTGGCAGACCACCACAGGCTCGCCGAAAGGCGATATTATCGGGCGCAGACCACCTCTTCCCCTCCTCCACAACTCTACTCGGGTGCGAGTGACACAAAAACGCCACCCGCTTCCTCGTCCTGGGATTTCGGGTTCTGGAACATTATCGCCTACCCTCTCATCCTCGCCGGAGCGATATGCGCCCCCATGCTCTTTGCGGCGACCCACGATGCTGTGGCCGCGTATATCGCGTGAACACGACCACCCACGTGCGGCGCTTTGCATTTTTGGCCGTGATTGATTAAAGTGCCCCACCAAACAAAAAAAAACGAACACTTCACATTATTATTCCGACGCCGGATCGGCCGCCTCCTGCTGCGCCGCGACCTCGGCGTACCGTAGCAGGAGCGCGCGGTCCTTGGCCAGCTTGCCCTCCAGCCGGGCGATGCGCTGCTCGATCGTGTCGCGGCGCTTCTTGAGCACGATGGGGTCGACCTTGGACGACGACGCGGCGGTCTTCTTCTTCGTCTTGCTGATGGCGGGCAGCGTCATCGGGTGGGCGGCAGCTCGAGAGGCGGCCGGGTAATGGGACATGTGGTGATTTTTTTTCACTGGTGTTGGTATAATAACAACAACACGTGTGCGTCTGCTGTTGGGCCCAACCGTACCGCCCACTACATTAGGCCACCGGCTGCGCTGCGCGCGGGCATGTCGTCGGTCGCGGTCGACCACTTCATGCGCTTCTGCGCGGACGCGAACATCGACCACAAGCACACGCGCGACAGCGTGCGCAAGTACATCCTGTCGTACCAGCGCAACATCGAGCGCAAGGCCGCGTTCAAGGTGCTCTTCGGCGAGACGTTCATCAACTGGGAGTACGTGGAGCGAAACCTGCCGCGCATGGACTCGGCGCACTGGATCACGCTGTTCAAGTACTTCGACTTCTCCAAGGTCGCGCACGGGCGGTCGATGCTGAACAACATTCATAAGCATCTGAGGACTCTGGGCCTCGAGGACGAGGGGGGCGGAGGGATGGGCCTGACGTGCCAGGTGTTTCTCCTCACCAACATGAACTTCATCACCTCGCAGTACGGGCTGGAGCGCCTCCTGTGCGAGTACGAGGTGCAGGACGCGTACAGCAAGAGCCTGCACTTCTTCGCGCTGTGCGCCGACGCCGCCTTCGACGTGGTGGACATCACGGCGGTGTTTTGCCAGGTGATGAAGGAGTGCGAGCTGGACGAGCCGGGGGTGGAGCGGCAGGTGCAGTTCGTGAATTTGAAGGAGGAGGAGCTGGCGGCGAGCTTCAAGATGAAGCAGATTCGGATGACGGGCGGGAGGCCGAGGCTGAGGAGCAAGCTGGCGGAGATTAAGAAGGAGGCGAGGTCGGTGGTGAATATGGATGATTTCGAGTCGTGGGGGAGGGTGATCAAGTTTCCGAACGTCTTCTCGCTGCATATGAAGCACAGGCTCTATTTTCTCATGTCGCAGGTGCACATCCCGTCCCCGCTGGACCACGTCCACTGTATCACGAACGATGGGTACGTGTGCAAGGCGCTCGAGACGGCGTTCGTGCAGAAGCCCGATGTGGACATTCTGTTCAAGGTGATCACGTCGCTCAAGCTGACGGACGAGCCGTTCAAGGAGCTCCACGACTTTCGCTGCGAGTGCACGGGGGCGTTTCCCATCACGCAGCTGAATTCCATGCGCCTGAACGACCTGCTGCACATGTACGTGTGCGCGTATCAGAACCCTCTGGTGTGGAAGGACGTGTGGAAGGTGCTGGTGCCGCTGCTGTCGCATCAGGTTATTCGGGACGTGGAGGCGTTCACGCAGAAGAGGCCGTTTAATTTCAAGGCGGTGATGGCTATAATGAATGGTGAGTAGCGGGTTGTTGAAGGGTTGGTCGTGACCCTTTGGGTCTATTTTTTTTTTTAATATTTGATCCGATTTGAAAATGGATACACTGGAGCTGGCTGTCGACGAGAGTGCGTTCATGAGCGAGGATGAGATGCTTCGTATCTCTGAAAGAGTGACAAATCTCATCTTATTGTTCATGTATAACACGCTGGCCGCGGAGCGCATGTGGTTTTACAATGCAATAGATGAAGAGTTTATCACGTTCAACGATTTGATGAATCCGAGCGAGACGCTTTTGAGTTCGGCCAATGTTTTTATTCATAATCAGTTTGAGCTTGAACAGAAAAAGCTCTTAGTGCACTTCAGCCCTAAGCAGCTTGCTTTTGTTCAAAACCTGATCGAGCCTGCATGGTTTCGGCACAATTTGAAACACCTTTGCTTGGAGGTTGTCTTGATCTTAGTTGGTTCATTTGTGCGTCTGACGTCCCCACTGCTCAGGATGATCGGCTCATGCGTTTTATTGCAAGGATTGAGCACTACACCCACAGTGCGGAGCAAGGGCAATGAGGCTGCCAACGATGATGGACAGAATCGAGACAAACGCTGCTTTGAATCGCGACATCGTCCCGCCCACGACGCTCTCAAAGTGATAACATGCAGCCTCGACAAAGTACGTCAGCGCTGCAACTTGTTCAAGAGCGCAATTGCCATGGTGCGCCCCTGCAGCAAGCCTCACCAACCCGTACGTGAGAACCCAGTACGCTATCAGCCGCCTGATTACCGGATGGCTTCTGTGCTCGTGTTGGGTGAAAACTGCCAAATGAATACGTGAGAAAAAACTCGAACCGTATCCTGCTGTGGTAACAAATAGGATGGCACACGCGCAGGTGAGGTCGTACAATCCGTTAATTACGAGGATGATATCGATCAAGGACAAAAGATGGAGCATATGCAATGACAACGAAACTTTAATATCTTATAAAATAAATTAAGAAATAAATAAACTCAATATCAATCCAACCAACGAAAAAAATCACTCATCATTAACTCTCAATGCATCGCCACCGCTGTTTTCTGCCTCTGCGCCTCTCGCTCCCTGGTCTTCAGACTCGAAAGCGCCCGCAACAGGTACACCGTCGCGCTCCGCTCGTCCTCGAGCATCAGCGAGTGGAGCGCTCTCTGCACGTGCGTCTGCGCGGACGAAGGCTCGGGCATCGATGTGGCGCCCAGCACCGCTCGTTTATATGGGGCGCGCAGAAACCAGCGACGCTCCGTTATTGAGGTATCATCATGGATTTTACAAACGCGGCGATTTCGGACGCGGTCGTGTCGTGGGCGTCGCCTGGCTCTTCTTTCAGCCGGACCAAAAATTCGGCCATGGGCTCCAGCGCGAACGGCACCTTCAGGACGCACCCGCCGCGGACCATGACGACGTGGGCCCCGTGCGACGACAGGTACACCGTGTCGCGCTCCTGCTCCGTCAGCCTCAGCATCCTGTTCAGGCTCCGCCGGCCGGCGCCGGGGTCGAGCCGCCTGCACGTGCGCCCGATTCGGGCGAGGAGCGACTCGATCCACGCCAGCACGTGCTCGGTCGAGAGCGCTACTCGGTAGTTGGGCAGGATCAGGTCGTCGGACTCGAGGCGCTCGAACTCGATGAACACCGCCCCGGACTGCGGGTCGTGGTCCACCGTCACGCTGCCGTGTGTGGCGTCGTGGAGGACCGCTCTGGAGGTCGGCACGATGATCATCAGCATGCCCGCAAGGCGTTTAAGTATCGGGCGCGCGCTGCGGGGCGGGTGCGGCGGGTGGTTGCAGGATAGACCTAGGGTCTGAATTATCGGCGATTGGTCTGAGACAGGCGTGGTTTTTTCTTCTGGATTGCAGGCGGCGTGTTTAGGGGAGGGGGTTTGCCTTTTGTGTTTTGTATCATGGATGCTTGTGCATCGTTTGTTAGGCCGTTGCTCTTTTTGTGTGGGTATTGCATCATCTGAGTGTTGGATCGGGATTGGTTTATGTATGGCAATCTATACGCTGCCTGTCAATCAAACATAGCGCAAAATATTCAATGATGCAGTTCAACAAAAAGGCACATGTACTTAAAGGCACATTGTTCATGAAGATGATGCAACACTTGTACATATCGGTCATCATAACGCTATGCTGCTGTTTTTCGAATGCAAATATTGTTCAATTGTATGGACATACTAGCATAGTAGGGACTAGAACAGGGAATACTTTCACCTTCACATGCCCTGCTTCGAGCTATATTTACTCAATTCAAAGCGACACGAGTGTCAGGATAAACATCATTCATGTTATATGTAATTCAGGCGAGTCCTACTCATATCAGGGCTCAGGCGGAAGCAGCACCCCAACTATTACAGATGACACTGGTTTTGTGGCAGTTTCAGTTCGGTGGGACACAAATTCCATATGCCTTTTGAATTTCTATCCTGCTGATACCGGCATCCTCTCTTCTCAAACTTTCGGTGGGAATTGTGGGACCGGTTCATACTCGTCTGACACTTTATCCTGCCCAATTGGACAAAAGATCACTGGATTGACAGGGGTCGTAGCCCCAGGAGTGGATGCAGTATTCCAGTTGGGCATTGTGTGCTCGCCCATTTCTTGCAACGGTAACGAAGTAAGCTCCACTTATTGTTCATGCCCGGCTGCCAACACGTATCAATCCGGCGTATCGTGCCTGTCATGCTCCCCAAGCAAATGCGCAGTGGGCAACTACCTATCCGGATGCTCTGGCAACAGCGCGGGTACATGCACCCCCTGCACAAACGCCCCTGCCAATACCTACTACACAAGCAACGGCGGCACAAGCAACGCGTGTTCGTCATGCGTCACGTGCAGTGTTGGTTTCCAACCCTCTGGTTGTTCCGGCAGCAGTGCAGGGTCTTGCGTTGCCTGCAGCCCATTGCTAGGGCATGGGATGCATTTTGGAAGCAATTGTGGAAACATATTGTGCGATGCAGGGACATACTCCAACAGCCTGACAGCTACGGCATGCAACGCATGCCCGGCGGGCACATACAGCGATAACTCCGGACAATCTGTCTGCACAGGGTGCCCGATCGGAACATACGGCGCGGCACAAGGGGCCTTATCCTCCTCCGCCTGCACTCCATGCACAAACCTCCCCTCCAACAGCTACTACACCGGCAACGGCGGGGCGAGCAACGCATGCCCGTACAGCAGCTGCGGTGCGTGCGCGGTGGGGTACTTTATGTCGGGCTGCAGCGGGACGAGCGCCGGCGCCTGCGCTCCGTGCACAGTCCTCCCTGCCAACAGCTACTACAATGACAGCGGCGGGACGAGCGACACATGCCCGTACAGCAGCTGCGGTGGATGCTCTGCGGGTTCCTTTACGTCAGGCTGCGGCGGGACGAGCGCAGGCACCTGCACTCAGTGCGCCAATCCGTGCGCCAGTCTGTACGGCCAGTTCAGCACATGCGGCGGCACCGACCCTGGGTCGTGCGTGTGGTGCACCAACGCCGGAACGTACAATTACTACACGAAGCAGGGCGGGTTCACATCCGCCTGCCCGCTCGCATCCTCCCCCGTTGGAACGTACCGCGCCATCGCGTACCCAAGGGCGCCGTATACCATGACCTTGTCCGGCGGTGGCAACACCGTTGCTGGTACGTTCACGTACCAGGGCATGGTGAACAGCCAGCCCCAGTACTACGCATCAGGCTGGTATGTCTGGTGGTGGGACCACCTCTGGATATTCAGCACCGCCAAAGGAGACGTGGGCGGTAACGCTGGAAAATTGTTGGGTCCCTCGTTCGACTCATACGCGCACGTCTCCGGCGAGCAGTACGTCATCGAGCCTTTACTCGATCAAACTGCCAGCAACACTATCTGGTACCTCCCCTGCAACACAGGCGCATACGCTGCGAACACGGGAATGACGGCCTGTTTGGCGTGCCCCGCTGGCACATACGCCAGCACCACACACCAGTCGGCGTGCTCGCTCTGCGGCATAGGAACATACATGCCCAGCACGGGCTTCACCAAGTGCACCACCTGCCCCACAGGCAAGTACATGGACAACAGAGGCGCCACCGTGTGCGCCGGCTGCGGGCTGGGCTCCTACGCGGGGTCGACGGGCCTGTCGGCGTGCCTCGCCTGCGCGTCCGGCAAGTTCGGCCCGTCGCAGGGTCTGAGCGCGTGCCCGAGCTGCTACACGGGCACGTACGCCGACGCCACGGGGTACAGCGCGTGCCTCGCGTGCGCCCAGTGCACGTACGCCGGCTCGACTGGCGCGGGCGCCTGCACCAGCTGCCCGGCCGGCACGTACGCGGGGTCGACGGGCTTCTCCGCGTGCGCGCTGTGCGCCGTCGGCTCGTACGCCGGCAGCACCGGGCTGAGCGCCTGCGTCACGTGCGCGTCCGGAACGTACGGCGCGTCCAAGGGCCTCACTGCATGCCTGAGCTGCACGACGCCGACGTGCGCCGCGGGCTACTACTTCACGGCCTGCCTCCCTGCGTCCAACATCGCCTGCGCGCCGTGCCCGCCGGTCTTCGAGTGCGCGTACACCGGCAACGTGTGCAACGACCCGGGCACCGGCGCGCCGCTGTGCGACTGCGTGCCTGGGTACTACAAGAACGCGGCCGGGGTCTGCGCGGGCTGCGCCGCGGGCAGGTTCTCGAGCGTCTCCGGCGCCACCTCTTCCGACACGTGCGTCCTCTGCCTCCCGGGCTCGACCACCCGGACCACCGACTCCGGCATGTCCGCGTGCACCGACTGCGCCCTGCTGAACCAGGCGCTCCCGCTCAGCGCCTACTACTCTGCCGCGGGCGGCGATCCGCTCGTCTGCGCGTGGAACTGCGACGACGGCTACGTGCGCGTCAACTACAGCCAGGCCGCCTTCTCCGTCTCGTCCTACACGGCGCTGTCGTACTCCGCGTCCGAGGCGCCGCAGCTCTTCCACGCGGCCAACGACTACTGCTGCAACCCCCTGACCGCCAAGACCGGCGAGTACCTCTCGGGCTGCAGCCGGGCCGCCCCCGGATCCAGCACCCCGTGCCCCCCGCTGCCCAACGGCTACTACACGGACAGCGGCACGCCCAAGCTCAACCGCTGCGGCGACTGGGCGTGCAACGTCTGGTACTACCCCGGCAAAACGAGCTGCGTCGCGCAGCCGGCGTGCGGGCCGGGCTACACGTACCAGCGCGACGCGGCTGGCGGGTTTGTGGCGCTCGCCAACGGGTCGTTCGTGTGCGCGCCGTGCAGCCCGTGCATGGCGGGGTCGGAGGTCCTCGTGCCGTGCAACTCCACCGTCGACACGCAGTGCGTGCTGTGCGGCCCGACCGAGTTCTCCATCCGCGGGGGGGCGTGCGTGGGCGCGCCGCCGTACGGCTTCGTCGGCGTCATCGTCCAGCTGACGTCGCAGCCGCCGTTCCAGGGCCGGCCGTTGTACCTCTCGGACGGCCTCACAGCCATCGACTGGGGGTCCGTCGCCGCGGGCGGTTTTTTCATCAACACGTTCAGCCCGTGCCAGCCGGTTCCGACGTCCTACGTGTACACGGGCGGCGACCTGCCGTGCCGCCGCCGCGACACCGACCCGGCGTCCCAGTGCCCCGTCAGCCCGTGCAACACGCAGTGCCGGCCGTGGGACGGCAGCGCGGGCTGGTTTATGCTCCGGGGGCAGTGCGCCCCGTGCGTGTACGACGCCACGTGCACCGCGACGCAGTACTCGGACCTGAGCGTCTGCGGGCCCACGAGCGCCCCGGTGTGCACCCCGTGCCCGAGCGCCGTGCTGCCCAACGCCGTGGGCTGGGCCAACCCGGGAAGGGCGCTCCCGCCCGGCGGGCCCCCGTGCACCGCCCTGTGCAGGGACGGGTTCCAGCTCAGCATGGGCGCGTGCGTCCCGTGCCCGTCGCTGCCCAACAACTCCAAGATCACGAGCGGGTGCTCCTGGACGTGCAGCCTCGGCTTCGTGCAGTCGGGCGCATCCCTGTGCGTGCCGTGCGCGGGGGTGCCGGCGTCGTGCCCGCTCGGGACGTACCTGGGGTTCCCGGCCACCACCGCCAGCAACCCGTGCCCCCGCTGCCTGCCGTGCACCAACACCGTCGCCAACTCCGCCTTCGCCTCGCCGGGCAGCGTCAACGGCCCCAACACCTGCCTGATCGTGTGCAACCCGGGCTTCTACGCCGCAGGCACCCTGGACGCGTTCGGCAACCCCGTGACGTGCAGCCAGTGCACCCAGCCGCAGTGCGCGGCGGGCGTCTCGTTCGCGGTGCCGTGCTCGGCCGCGGCCGACGCCTTCTGCCAGCCGTGCTCGGGCTGCCCCAGCGGCTACGCGGTCGACCGGCCGTGCACCCCGGGCGCCAACAACACCTGCATGGAGTGCCGGCCGAACCCGATGCGCCCGGGCCTCTTCTTCGACGCGGGCGTCGTCCTCCCGCTCGGCGCCTCATGGTCCGCGCCCGGGTGCGTGCAGTGGGAGTGCAGCGCTGGATTCTACCCCGTCGCGGACCAATGCGCCCCGTGCGCGCAGCCGCACAACTGCACAAAGAGCGACAGCTACGGCTACGTGATCCCTGGGTGCGGCGTATGCACCCCGTGCAACGCGTCGCTGCTGCTGCCGTTCCAGTGCTTCAACGGCGACGGGCAGTGCGGCACGACCTACTGGTGCGGCTACACGACGACGGCTGCGGCGACGACGACGACGGCTCCGGGGACGAGCACCACAACACCGCCGATTGCTCCTTCGACGACGGCCGCCGCGGCGTACGCGTCGCTCATGACGCTCAAGATCCCAGCCGGCACGCCGCTGCAGACGATCACGCAGTCGATCCTATGCCAGCAGCAGTGCTCGGTGCAGGTCCTCTCGGTCACGATCGACAACGTCACCACGTATTGCTCCCCCAACGGGGGGTGCGCGGGACGCAGACGGCTGCTGCAGCAGGGGGTGATGCTGATCGAGGTCGGGATCATCACCCCCACGGCGCAGATCGCGCCCCCGGCGGTGGCGAGCTCGCTCCAGCCCATCGCGGTGCTCGTGACCGGAAGCTACCTGGTGCACAACGCGTCCGTGCTGGCCGACGCGTCGCAGCTCAGCGGGTATATTCGAGGGATGGAGTCCGATGCTAGAAGGGATAAGGGCGTCTCCACAACCAACATCTACATCATGTCGTCCGTCTGCGCAGCAATCGCCTTGCTCGCCCTCGCGGCGATGTGCAGCGCGTGCGTCATGAAGGAGCGGACGAGGGGGGCTGAGGTTGGCGGAGGAGGCGCTCGGTCACAGTTTCGGTGGGATGGAGTCAAGATCAGGTTGGCGTAGCGGCGGTCCGAGACGAGGAGTGGTTTGAATCGATTTGTGTAGTTTTTGTATTTTGTTTCGATTTAAGTTTAAACCATAGTATGGTTTGCGTTTCAACAGTCATCATTCGTGCCGAACCAAAAATGCTCTCCAGCCTCTTTCCGACCAAACACGTATCCCTGCCAATCAACAGGATCTACGCTGTTCCTCCCGAGTGCTATTCCTCCTTCGTATGGATGATGGAGACGTGTAAGTGCATGGACATCGATGTCGACGAAATCACATTCACATCCACCGACACCGGCGTGTTCCTCTCGGCGGAGGGCATCGTGCGCGTGGACGAGCGGGCCGCACGGTTTCTGATCTCGGATTGCTGGACTCCTGGCCGTATGAACGTCTACATCTTGCTAGGCCCCAGGCGCTACTGCGTGTACAGCGACCAGGCCTCCTCCAGCGAAACCGATCCCATGTATCCGCTGGGCGGACTGATGAGCGTGAACCCAGAGGAGGAGGTCGGGACCATGGCCGAGGCGATGGACGGGATGTGCATGTCGGATTGAACGAACCGCGCCCGTCGGGTGCGGATACCGGATTCACCTTTTCTTCCTGAGCTTCTTCAGCGTCGTCTTGGACGGGACGCACCATTGGATGTACAGCACGGCCAAGTACAGGCCGACGCACTGAAACACCACCGGCAGAGCAGCTCCGGATAGATTGTTTTGCAGATAGTACTGCATGACTGTCACCAGCGGGTTCATCGTCCCGCGGAAAACGCGCTCCAGCGTGTAGTGTATCGAGCTGAGCGACAGCGCCACGATCCACAGGCTCGCGTTGTCCGGCGGGAAGGCCTCGGCCTTGCTCTGCAGCCCGTCGTCGTTGTCGTACGGGCTGATGAGCGGGATGGTCGCAAACGCGATGGCGATCCCCTCGGTCATGGTGCCGAGCCCTTCGTTGAAGGCGTGGACGAACTCGCTGCTCAGGCTCGGCGCCGCCAGCACGCTGAGCGTCGCCACGTTGTCCTTGTTGAGCGCGCAGAGCCAGAACACGGCGGCGTAGCCCAGCAGCTGGCCCGTGATCCGGCCGCCGATTTCGACCCAGTCGGTGTTCCCGTCCTCGTCCGTGTAGAGCGTCGCGGCGTACAGGACGGTCGTGGTCATGGGCGTGGAGTCCGGGAAGAAGTACTCGGAGTCTTTCAGCGTCATGATGACAGCAAAGATGCACAGCGAAGTCACGTACTGCTTGAGGTGGTCGGCCTCCGACTCGGGAATGTAGGCGGACGAGTATGTGATGAGGACGGACGCGATGGCCTCCAGCGCGGTGTGCTTCAGGACGTCGTCGTAATTTTTGGGGCTGGGAGCGGCGGCGGGCCGCTTGTCGTTGTTGATTCGAAGGGTTGTCATCATGGCGATGCCCGTCGCTCGGATGATTTCTTTTGTACACAGCGGCCGAATTTTGCGACGGCCGGACCCCAGGTCGGGCGGCTCCGACCGCCAAGACAGTCGCAGCAGACCATAGTATGGTCTAACTATTTTTTCGGCGCGCTGTGTGCACTTATTTAAATCGATTCCGCACGCATCCGACAAAATGGAGCAGCAGCCCGTAATGCCGCCCTGCTTCCGGCACACCGTCATCGTCCCGATCGCGGGCATCCGCGACGACCCCTTTGCGCAGCGCGGCGTGACCCAGTGGTACATCATGTGCGACATTGAAAACGTGCTCTACGTCATCCTGCCCGACCCGGCGCGCGTAAAGGCCGCCCTCAGGATACAGCACGCCGTGAGGGCATACTGGACGCGAAGGCGCGACGCCAGGGCGCTGGCGTTTGCGATGGGGCTGCACGCGCGCCTGGGGGCCGGGAGCCCGGTGGCGAGGCTCGATGCCGACGCGGTCGCGGCGATCGTGGGCTTGCTTTCTATATAAATCTCAGCCCGTCCGCGCGCACAGCATATATTCTGCTGCTGCTGTGATCTGTCGCATCAAGAGAATACGAGGTATTTTCACAGACTCCTATCCTCGTGTACCATCCAACGCGCGTACCGGACGCACGCCCTCAGGCGGCTGCACGCGTCGCGGCTCGCGTTCGCGATGGGGATGCACGGACGCCTTGGAGAAGACAGCCCGATGCTGGCGCTCAATGCGGATCTCGCGTCCGTCATATGGCGGCACTGAGTTCTTCGCAGCACGATGGTTCACATGAACCGGCTGCAATCCACCTGGATCGTGAACTCCAGGTCGTCGTACCGAGGGCCGGTCCAGCCGGAGTAGCTCTTGTGCATGATCGAGATCGTGAACGAAAATTGCTCCTCTGGGATCTGATGCTGAACAGCGTCGAACCAGACGCGGGCGTCAGACCCCGCACCGCTGCCGTCCAGATCAAGGATCTCGTTCAACAGCGGCTCAAAGCGCAGCATGGTGGTCGTGAAGCCCTTCTTCTCGCCAGGAAACGCGTAAAACGAGCGCGACCTCGCGCCGATCATAAACGTCGGGTTCGCCACAAAGATCACGCCGTCCATCACGACGCGGTAGAACCTGCCCCCTCTCAGAGCGTGGAGCTCCAGCACATCGTCCCAGGGGCTGCGGAGCTTGATTCCGGCCACGAGCGACGGCACCTTCGTGAACACGCCGAGCGTCTGGCGGGCCCGCTGCAGCGCCTGCTTCAGGTCGTCCTGCTTGATGTTCGCCCTCATCCAGCGGCACGCCGACGCCAGCCGCCCGAGCGCGCGGTAGTTTAGCTGGTCCTGCACCGAGCGCACCGCGTCCGCAGAGGGAAAGAGGCCGGGCGGAGGGGCGCCGGCGATGGCGCGGACGGAGGATCTGTGCTGGCTTGTGGCGAGGAATGACAGGCGGAGCTCGGGGTCGCAGGTGTTGAGAAATTGATGCCAGTTGGCGGGGTGGTTGGGGATGAGGAGCTTGTGCACGCGGAGGATGAAGGTGCGGCTCTGGATTTTCTGGGATTTGTATTTGTTGAGGGAGAGGATGAAGTCGTCGAAGGGTTCGGGGTCGACGGCGGAGCGTACGATTTCGATGAGATCGGGCTCGTTCTGCATTGGATGGATGGAGGGGGTTTGTTCGGATTTGGGCGGGTAGATGGAAATTATATAATTTTAAAATCAGCTGTAGTACGTTGTGGCTGTAAACGGTTTCCTAAAAAGAAACCAGAAACATGGAACCTTAAAAATATTTTTTTTAATTAAATATCAAACCGATTCAAACCGATTTGATCTGACAGCACAATTTGTTCAAACCAATCCTGCCCCCAGCTCCTTCACTCGCTGCGCGTCCGCTCGTAGGACATGAATCGCCTGGTGCTTCTTGAACGTCACGATTCCCATCTGATCCAGCAGCGGCCGCACGCGGCGGCAGAGCTGGTTTGCAGCATCCGAGTGCACCACTTCCGTGAGGATGCTCTTGAGGCTGACGGTGGGCGTGAGATTGATGGCGTTGTTGTTGTTGTTGCTCTGGATCGCGTCGCCGATGCTGAATTCTTCCTTCACCTCAACAACCGGTCCTGCGATCACGCGCCCGCGGATCTGCGCCAGCTCCTCGCCCGTGGCGCCGCCGGTGGCCTGTGCGCCGTGTGAGAAGCGGGTGGAATGATGCACAGCGAACGCAACCGCCGCATACGCACCTCGAGAAAAGCCACCTCCTCCCGCGCGACGCGCAGCGCGGTTTCGCGGAGGTACATCTGCCAGGCGGCGTTCTCGTACGGGTCGCGGTAGTAGGATGTGCACTGCATCTGTTGGGGGCGAGTACGATGAGCGAGATTGTAAGGAGCCTACTGGTGTCGTTTTTTTGGAGCCGGGTGTTCGAATCGCAGAAAGGTTTGAGCGGAATAGGATGGTCGTGTTTGTCCGTTCCTGTTGTAGCGTGATCTGATCACGATCGATAAACAAGCCTTGCTGTCATCAGTGACAGAAGAACGCGCCTGTTGATCAGACCTCCATAGACACCGCTCAGTAGCCAGGCGTGTATATAAACACAGCGCAACAGGACCAACGTGGTTGGCGCGTGATCCAAGATGCAGATTCTCTTCGCGCTCGCGTTTGTGATCAGCATGTTGTTGGTCCACATAGCTGCCCGCCTCCTCGTTCTGACCGCGATACACTGCACCAGCGCCACCGCCTTGTGCCTCGCATACCTGGTGACATGCCTCTGGCGCTGGGTCCGCTGCATATGGGACTACTGTCTTTTTCCGCTGCTGCAGTGTGTGTGCCGCATCCTCATGCGCGTGGACGACGCGCTGAAGCGCGCAATCGTCCGTTGGTTCGATTCGATGGAACATAAGGTGCGCCATGTCGAGGATGTGATGCAGCGGCTGATCGCGAGCTGGAGGATCCGCTGCAGCCAAGCGCTTCGCGACGGTCTCGAGGCCGTAGGGACCCAGCTGAAGTTCTGCGTCTTGTGTTTGCCGAGGCTTATTTTTCGGATCATCCTTTCGGTCGGCAATCTGCTTGCACGGGACGTTGCAGTGCAGAGCAATGATGCGAACGAGGGCGGAATGAGGAAACAGAAAGACAAGGAGAACGTTACGAGCGATTCCGAAGAACAGGTAACGCTGGAGATGAAGTACTCCGCAAGATTTCTGCAGATCGTCTTGCTCAAGTTGAAGCTGAAAAGGCTCGAGGCGCAGATCGAGCGTTATCAGTCCGGACTGACCTCGATCAGATGCGAGTGCACGTGCCCAGTCTCTCTTGACATCATGAACCACCCTATCATTCTGATGCCGTGTCTGCATATGCTCGACTTGTCGACCCTGCGGAGCCTACGTCCGCTAAGGTATCCCATGCGGTGCCCATTGTGCAACCAGGATGTGGTGGGTTCGAATCCTAACGTGCCTTTTTTCATACACAGTGTGATCCAGACGATTGTTACGCTGGACAATTCAGGGCAAGAGCAGGCGACCGTTATTTGCACCCAGGCCGCGGACGCGGGGGCGATCGTCGACTGACGGCAGGCACCAATGCTGTGATGGGTCCACGACGATACGGAGGGGGGCATGCTAATAATGCGTGCAGACGAAGGTTCCCTTCGCAAAAGGCTTTCTTGCGATGATGGCATTAAAATCTTTTCGTTGCCAGCTTCTGTGAGACCATATCGCGATGCTTCATGGCATTGAACGCACTGGGCGTCGTTTTTTTTAGCTGCCGTTTGTATTTAAGCGTCTGCGTGGACAATGGTCACTCTTTCTGATGACGCGGACCTCTGCCACGATACGCAACAGGCTGCGACGCGTCCTCGCGCTTCAGCGGCTGCCGCTGCGAGAGCTGCGCGATGCAGAGGAGCGGGGAGATATGCTGGAGTGGATCACGCTTTCGAGGCGCATCGTCGAGGAGATTGATGCGGTGCCGGACGCGGTCCCGGACGATTCACAGCGCCTGGTCAGAAGAAATGAGGCGAGGTGGCAGCAGCAGAAGGTGCAGCGGCGTGAGATTTGGGGCAAGGGCCGATGATGTGAAGAGCTGCGTTAATAATACACGCAGCCAATAGTTGCCAACTTGGAGTAATAATTATTCCAGCCGTCTAATAAGAAAAAAACTGAAAGATGATTTCCAATCAATTTGTCACGTCAGATGTTGATTAAAGTTTTTTTTTCAATTTTACAAAAGGGTAGGCATGTTTTTGACGATTTTTCAAAAACGCAACGTTTCGAGTTATAAACATTTTAAACGTGACAAATACGGACGGATCCCAAAAACAGCCTCCCCTTTTTTGAGACAAAACATGCAAAACTGTGTGCCATAGAATGTTTTTGGTTCGGGTTCAAGACCCCGGGTTTTGGACGGGTTTTGGCATCCCTCCGGGCACCCCATGTTGATTGAAGATTTTTTTTTGTTTTTAAAGAGCTCACTAGACGGCACCAAACGATGATGATGGAGGTCATGTTCAACCGCTGCTACGGCGGATTCGAATTCAGCGAGGAGGCGTGGCAGCTGTACAAGGAGCGGGGCGGGCAATGCAGCGACCCGTACGACATGTCGCGGCATGACCCGGTGATGATGCGCATCGTGAAGGAGTTGGGGCCTGCGCGCGTCAACACCATCTACAGTGACATCCACCTGGCCACCATCGAGGCGCGCTTCAAGGAGCACTACTCCATCGACGAGTACGATGGGCGGGAGCACGTGGTCATCGAGTACAACAGCTACCGGGTCGAGGCGGTCAAGGCGATCCTCAAGGACGAGGCGCTCTCGTCAGGGGAGCGCGTAACGCGCGCTATGGCGGTGCTCGAGGAGCGCCTCGAAGGGACCGGACGCACGTGCACATGATGTTGATTGAAGATTTTTTTTGTTTTTAAACAGCTTACTGCTCGATTTTTCTTTTATTAATCCCCCGAACTGTTCATCAAAACCGGAACATTTGAGAGCAACTCGGAACAGCTGTTCTAGATATTTTTGTTGCGTAACCGTCATTCGAACGTTAAAAAAAATCGATAAATACTCCACACTCAACTGCCCGTCCTCAAAACAACTAGCTGCCACGAATCATATCTCGTACCGCTCGTTTCCTGGACGCTGGCGTTGCTTCAAGGGCGCTTGGAGTCCATCGC